>ERZ827150.95-NODE-95-length-143029-cov-6.626457_pt1 | contig 143029 bp, 119 predicted proteins | sample MGYA00519779_ERZ827150 | MGnify/ENA primary metagenome ERZ827150 (study PRJEB31778, sample SAMEA3449267) | human gut metagenome | biome: human gut; feature: human-associated habitat; material: faeces | place: United Kingdom | collected 2010/2012 ...
GAGACTCAAACTTGAATCCCGTATTTTCCATTTACACAAAATATTTTATAGTGCCGCAGATTGGCTGGTGTATGACATCTTCTGCCTGGATGCTTCCACAGCTTTAGGAGAAGCTATTAACTTCTTCTTTTATGATACGATAAATGTAATTTATCAAGCCCTCATATCCTATCGCATACCCTTTCTTCCCATGTTGTTCCTTTTCTGTTTCCTTCTTTGTAACTCCTTTATATTTAATTACTCGAACGTTTTTGCACGAAAGCCCATCGAATAGGTTTAGATTATATGCACATGATAAAACCCCAAAGTTTAAAATGTAATACCCTGTATCATCAATAGATTGTATCATTTTTTCCCTTTCCATCCAATGGAGTATTTCAGCCGATGTTTGAGGAGTCGGCACTCCTAATAATTTGTAAACACTTCTAAAATCTAATAAATCAAGGACTTCGGAGGCCTGTTTTAGTTTACTTGCTTGTAATTCTTCATAATGAAGAGTTTTACTATTAAGCATTAAAGCACCTAATTCTTGACGTGATGCCTGTCTGGTCGTTCCTCCACTTCTGATATAGGCATCCTCTATTGATTTTGGATTGACAGAGACAGGTTTAACTGCATTTTCTTTGATATAAATGAATAACAGAGGGATTCCTTGATATTCTTCTACAGCATGATCAAGATTCACAGGAGGATTTACAGCATCTCGACAAAGACTGCTAAGTTTTTGGATTATTTGTTCAGACTGTTCTTTTGTCACTCCAATTAAATGCGCTTTGGTATCTTCTATGCCAAATACTAAAAAACCACCTCCTGGATGATTGGCAAATGCAGAAAGATGCCTACATAATTTTTTATTATCTGGGGATAATTTTTCTTTCCAATCTATTTCATTAATTTCTTGAGGAATAGGTTCTAAAGAATGTTTTAGATATTCTATTGCCCTGTTTATCCACGTCTTCATTATGTCGTTTTTCAAATTAAGCAAAAACCGTTTGATTATCAACGCCTTTTATGTGTTTGTTTGTTTATTAGTTAAGTAAACATAGAACTCATAAAAGCATACACAAATATACATTAACATTTTGACCTATAGAAATCTAATGTGCTATGTGTGTATCAATCCAAAAACTTTATCAATTCCCGTTTCATATCCTCGTCGATGTCGCGGTAGCGAGCGAATGCTTTGCTGCCTTCCTTGTGTCCACTCAATGATCCCACGAGGTTGGGGTCTTTCACTTTTTTGTATATATTGCCGATGAACGTGCGCCGGGCCATGTGCGATGATGCAACCTCATATAATGGTTTCTGTACTTCTTGTCGGGTCTGCTGATCGAGGACGGTAACAATACGGTCTAATCCAGCCTTTTTGAACGCCTCTTTGATTTTCCGGTTGTAATGCTGTTCCGTGCTGAACGGGAACAAACTCCCTCTATCATAGTCCTGATATTTGGCGATCAGTCGTTTGGCGGTGTCGTTCAGCGGTACGCGCACGGTGATCGGTCTGTCCTCTTTCGTCTTTCTGGGGATATACTCCACCGCATCGTTAATAATACTCCGGTAGGTCATTTTATACAGGTCGCTGACACGACAACCGATAAGGCATTGAAATACGAAAATATCCCGTTGTGTTTCTATCTCCTTATCATCGGACATATCGGCTTCGAGCAGTCGGTTTCGTTCTTCATTGCTGATATAAATAGGTGTACCGTAAACGATCTCTCCAATCGTAAAATGTTTGAACGGATTATTTATCGTGTAGTTGTTGTCGATAGCCCATATAATAAAAGCCCGGAAGCGGGTGAGCATATCCGCAACGGAATTTTGCCCACGCGGTTTCGGCATTCCTTTAGGGATTTCGTTGCCGTCCTTATCGAGAATCGGCGGACGCTTGCGCTTCGGTGTCAGTAGCGCTACTTTAGCGGAATACGGAAATAGATCGTATATCTCCGGGTATTTCAAGAAGGCCTCTTGTTCGTTTAGCAGAAAGTTCTCGATCTGTCGCAATAGCTCCGGATTAAGATTGGCGAAAGTTATTTTGAAGCCCCGGTGTCCCTCTTTTTTCCAGTACAACTCGAACCGATGCAGGCTCCGCATGATTACTTTGAAATTTTTGCGTCGCGACTCCGACAGTTTATGTGTGGTAACGTATCTTTCCATAATATCGAAAAACGAAACCTCACTTTCTTTCTGGGCTTTGGGCGGTTTATGGAATTTGCGAACTATTTTCTCAAGGAATGATTTATCAATAATTGATTTATCTTCCGCAGTCTGTATCTCTTTTTCAATATGCTCTGTTAAAGCCTTTAATTTGGCCCTTTTCTCCAAAAGCATTTCTCTTTCTTCGCCGGGAATATTAGGTATGTTGATCTCGTTTTTCTTTCCCCACCGTTTAGCTTCTACCCAAATACCACTGCCGATACGGATTCTGTTATCCTTGCTGACATAAATCCGCATACAAATTTCCGATTCTCCGGCGGCATCTTTTTTTCTGCTGATATTATAATACGTCTTGCCCATATTTTTACTTTTTCGGCAAGTTATAATATCCTTCGGAATACACAAAATATTCCGGGCACTTTTTGGGCACTTTTGTTCCAAACCATCGAAAACAGTATAAAACACATTCAATTGAAATAAACTTTTATTTATTGATATATAGATAATTACATACAAAATTCAATGGTTTGTATTTTGGTAGTTTTTGACGTTTCAAAACCGGCTCTGGGTACTAATGGAAAGACTCAATAATTTATATATTAAATTATTGAGTCTTTCCATTTTTCTTGTTTTGGGTGAAATTTGGACACTTTTCTTATTTGATATTAAAATTATCAAAAGACTTTTCTGTTAATAATCCTTAAAATAATTACTGGTTTGGTGATTATTGAGTTGATACAAATTATAATGATCTTTAATAAAATTATTTAATAAAATTTTTCGCTTCATATGATCCAGCATCAGCTGCTTCTCTCAGCCATTCTTTACCTTTTGCCAGAGCTTTCTTATCATTTTGTGTCATTCCAATATAAAAAGACAATAGTCCTAGTTTGAATTTTGTAGTAGCTGGATCATAAAAAGGTATAGTTCTTTTGAGATCATGTTCAAATTTATCCATTCCTAAGTCCACAAAATTTATATATGTTTGATCGGCCATATTGTCGGCTATCATATATAAAATAGACGCCTGATACGCACATATAAGAGCTCTCGCACTGTCGTTGTGATCGCTATAATTTACAAACCATTTGAAATATATATCTCCATAGCCTATTGCACCAGGGATGTTCTTTCTTATTTTCAGAGATTTGTCATACCAGGGAAACGCTACTTCAGAACATTTTACCATATCATCACCATACTTTCTGACATAATAATCACCCAACTCATTGCATGCCTTAATATGGTTGTTTTGAGCTGCCAGTTTTAACCATTTTATAGCTTTTGTAGAATCTTTCGATACAGCTCCTTCTATACCGTACATGTATGACAGTCCTAATCTATATTGAGCTTCTGCATACCCTAATTCTGCTGCCTTTTGAAAAAGTGTAATAGTTTTGTGTTTATCGGCCTTTACCATATCTCCTCCCCAGTAATAAAGGAGACCTAAATTCAGCATGGCGGCAGGGCAAGCTAAATCTGCAGCTTGTTGATAATATTTTAACGCAATAGTATCATTTTTTGCCACTATATCTGTGATGCCATATTGATATATTCTTCCCATTCGATAAAGAGCATCGGCAAGCCCTTGATTTGCGGCTGCTTTATATAAATCAAAAGCACGTTGATTGTTTTTTAAATTTCCAGAAGTATTTTCGTAAATATAAGCAAGGCTATATTGTGCTTGAGCATAACATTGATCCGCGGACTTTTCATACCACTGTATAGCCATTAGAGTATCTATCTTTATGGGAATCAAGGAATCTTGATTATTCCAATATAAATTACCTAGTTCATACTGAGCTTTTGCATTGCCTGCTTTGGCGGATTTTTGCAACAAATCAATAGCTTCATCTATTTTTGCATAATGATCAGTATTTTTCAGTGAATCTAAATAAAGCATTGCTTTTTCATACTGTATGGTTGCCCTGTTTTGGGTACATGAGGTAGCTAAACATAAGATTGTAGCTATTCTTATAATGTTAATTTTCATAGTCAGAGTTTAAAAAGATTTGAATTTTTCTCCAGTTTGTAGCCAGTCTATCTTGCTGGGAATTAAATTTTTTACTCCCAGTGTCGTATTGACTATTCCTAAATGTGCTGATTTTGGATTAATAATGTTACGCATTGGCATAATCCACATACCGGAACAGCGAAACGCCCTATCTATTGTTACGACAATTAGATAATCCGCATCTTTCCCGACTAGATTATTGATTCGTCGGGTTTTACTACTCCTGCGGCCACTTTCATATACTCTCCTTGTTTTTATCTCGAACCGAAGTCCTTGCTTGTTGTCTGCATCGTATCCTTTCTCGTTCCGATTGGTACATAAATGTAAGTTTAACCTTCTACAGGCATAGAATTCTCCAATATCACCAACAATTCTACGGCTTCTTATGATCTTGTTTTCTTCTAATTGTTCATATGCTTTAGCAAAACGATTAATTGCGGTCCGTACTTTTGAAGGTAATCGTAGATTAGTGATATCGCAATTATAAGTGGTTATATCAGAGGTTGTAATCCTAAAAGTCGTTCCTTTAATTTTGGTAGAGGGTATTTTTAATATTTTTAACGGATTGTAGCTTTTGTCAAAATATACAACGGCTAAAAAATTAAATTCCCGTGAGTACAAGTTGGTAATATTATAATTGAAATTGTCGTTGGATACTACTTTGGCTTTAATTTGGTATTTATATCCTTTCGAACATATACCATCTATAGCTCGAGCAACCTTATGCATTTTTGTCAAATGAAAATATTTGCAGGCTATATATTCCCCAATTTCTCCTGTAAAACTATCTGTAGTAATAACTCCAAGTTCAAATAACTTATCACTTGCATTAGCAAAATCTTCAAGTTGGGCTGCCTGTATTTTCGTGAAATCTATTGTTCTCATGGTAGTCGTAGGTTTTAGATTAATCCATATAATATTCATACAAATCCTCGTATTCCAGATCCAACTGTTCGAATAATTCTTCGGGGGTCAACTGGGTATTGATTTGTTTACCATCTTTGGTGGTTATCATTACTCCTTGTTTTTCGTCCTGATAGGATATGGTCGTTTGTTTTGGATTCGGATAACTATGGTATGTAACGCGCATATTTTCATAATCAAAATGACTAACATCAGTTACAGGGCGTGAAGGATCGTACCCTTCCCATATATTTGCTCGATTTTCAGTTTCAAGTTCATGAGAGGTAGACAAAAAACATATAAGCCATAATACAGCGATAATGGCTATGAATCGACAAACAAAACGGGATATATATATTCGAATATCTTTATCGTCTAACATCTATACATTATTTTGAAGTTAAAACAAAGAAAACCCTTTTTAATCATTGTTTAATACTTCCCATATCTATCCATAATCTCTGTGTTGACCCTTTTTTTCTTACAATACAGTATGAAAATCCAGATGAGACAAGATAAACTTCTTCTCCTTTTTGCATCGGAATAATTTTCTTTTGGTGTATTAAACTTTGTATTGCTTGCAAATCGTTGCTTGAGGTATATAAACCTATATCATTCCATGTTTGTTCATCTGTTGCCGCATACGTATCTTCTGTCACAATATATTGGGATGAAACCGAAGTGTCGCTATTTTTACCAATCAAATACAATATAATGATGATAATAAGTATGATGATTCCTCTTTTTTGTTTTTTTGTTAGTGATGGCTGGGTGTGCTCTATATTATCTTGCGGTGTTTTGTTTAAAACAGCTCCACATTTTGGACATGTTAATAACTTTTCATTGATTGCATCTATGGAAAGCTCGTGAATTGTTCCACATTTTGGACATTTAACCGTGTTGTTCATTTGAATGGGTATTTGTGCCTCGGTACCTTTGGCAATTAAACATAAAGAAAGCGTGGTACCATTGACTTATCTAAGGTAACAGGCTCTGACAAAGCCCCCAAGTATAAATAAGCAACAGCCCACGCCTATTTAAGACGAAGGGTATCAGCTTATTCTCTACTTGTTGTGAATTGTCAGATTCGTTACCTGAGAATAAAGCCAAACACTTTCCCGTGTTATGTATGTCTATACTACTTACGGTAAGTAATACAAAACAAAGGTATGAAAAAAAATAAACATAATACATAGGATTACCCTCATAAGGACTGTTGCTTTTCATTTATCCATATTTCGCTGTAATGCTTTTCTATATATTTCTACAATTCTATGGCGTAACGAGATAGGTTTTATTACGGTTAATGATGAGCTTCTGGAAAGTAGTTCCATGATAAAATCGTTGGTAATCCGAAGCCTGAGACTTATCCTAAATTCATTTTCCGTATCGAGAAGAATAGTTTGAGAGTGGTGTATCGGAACCGATTTTATAAATCGACCGTCAAGAGCACTATATGAAAGAATTATATCTTCGACAGGAATGTTAGCTTGATTCCATATACCAAAACAGTCTTTGAATAAATTATTAACATCGATAGTTTCGTCTCTCTCAAAACAACTATTCATATGTATTTTTAAATTAGATATGCGATCTATGCCAAATAGTTTTAATCTGTCATTGTCCATAGCTATTAAATACCAACGTTCTTTGGATTCTTTCAACAAGTAAGGGAAGACTGTTTTGTGAAGAATTGCATTGTCGTGACGGAATAGTGCATAATCGAATTCCACAATGTGATTATTTCGAATAGCATCTATCAATACAGGCAAATTATTACTGTTTATAGGACGGTGGTGTTCAGCTTGTATATAGCGTTTTAGCCCACTATCCGCATTCAATGCGGATAAAATGTCAAAATTAAGTAGCAATTCTTCATATCTATCTGGAGTAAATTCTTTTTCTGCTATATAGTATCCGTAACCTTTTTTGTATTTAATAATAATGCCGAAAATCTCTTCGATAGATTTTATATCACGTTGTATAGTACGTAATGAGCTTCCCGCTATGTCCCCATAACGTAATTTCATATTTTCCTCGACCGACTTTATCAGATCGTCTCCCGAGATGTATCTGTTAAAGCCTTTCAATTTGCTTATTATAAGCAAAAAACGTTGTAGCATTTCTATTTTTGCCATTTCTAACAGTTTTCTACAAAAATAATTCGCCATAACGACAAAAGATGTCGTTTGTGAATTTATTTCATTCCTGTGCTTTTATGCTGTTTCTTTTAGGAACTTTTATCCTCAGTCGTTCAAGGAAGTCTTTTGCCGGAACTATTTCAGAATTGGTCTTTGGTTGATGAACAGATGAAACCCTCCGGGCCCTTTTTCATCCCGTAAAAGTATGACTTCCGAATTCTGGGTCTCAAAATGCTGGGAATGTTTGCTCTCTTTCTTTTAAGAAAGTCAATTCGGTTTTGAAGGCAGGCGGTCATGCCCCAATTATTTTCGTCCCCCTCCGAAAACAAATCCGAGGGTAAACGTAAAGTGTCGATTTGCTTTCTCTTGAAGACGATAGTCGAACGTAGTACGGATATGATGGAAAAATTCAGCTCCAATACGGGGCATAAAGCATACGTCGTGGCGTTCACCCGCCGATGAGAGTCCGCTCCAGTCGGACTGTGTGTTGTCAAACGAAACGGGTGCGCTCTCCGTATGAAAGGCATATCCAAATCCGGCCCCAGCAAACAGCGATACCCGGCTTGTCCGGAAAACGTTGTAATCGGAAACAACCAATATATTCCACGATTTGAAATTCATCTTCTTTGCGTGTTCGGATTCTCTGTTCAGCAGGTTTGTGTGGATCTGCAGGCCGACATCTATCGGAAGTCTGGTGAAATTGTACCTGCCTTCCATGAGGAAGGATGCACCCGGATAGGTATGATCAAAATTCAACTTATTTCCACCGAAAGCGATTCCAGCTCCGATTTCGGCTTCCCATGTGCGGATTTCAGGACTTTGTGCATATGTGTCGTATACAAACATATACAGGCAAACTACAACTAATAGCAATTTTTTCATATGTAACAGTCCTTTTGCGTTGTACATTGAAGTCTCATGATCCGAAGGTAAATCATTGCATGGGAAAATACAATATTGACAAAACTTGTCCTCGTCAGTTGGCATAAATTATTATAGTAAATTTTGTGATTTTTAAGGGTTCTCGATTGTTGTCAGAGATTATGTACTATTGACCTTTGTGTATATAGAGATGAAAATTAAAAGATGAATATACTCTAGAAAAAGGTTCCGTAGACAAATCCTGAGATTGTAGCCATTACGATAACTAATGAAACATAGATGACTGTTTTTTTCGTGCCCATAACACCGCGAATGACAAGCATATTCGGTAAGGAGAGAGAGGGACCGGCAAGCAGTAGGGCCAATGCCGGACCTTTTCCCATCCCAGAGGCCAGCAAACCTTGTACAATAGGTACTTCGGTCAGTGTGGCAAAGTACATGAATGCACCTGTAAAGCTGGCAAAGAAGTTCGATAGCAGGGAATTTCCACCCACAGCCCATTGAATCCATGAGTTAGGTATGATGCCCGGTATGTTGGTCGCGTCGTGTGTAGAGCCAAGTAAAAAACCTGCAGTTACAACGCCGACGGCCAGCAAGGGTAGAATCTGTTTGGCAAATCCCCACGCCGATAGAGTCCAGTCTCTATTTTCCGGCTCTTGTTTGTCATAGAGCGTTACGAGCGACAGGGCAGATATGCCGACTATCATCGGAATGAGTGGGACAAATTTCGGATTCGGAACCAATCGGTTTGCCAAGATTGCCGATAGAATTGTTGCAGCGGCCCCGAAGATGACCCACAGACGTTTTACTTTGAGTACGGCAATGAGGGAGTAGGCGAGCAGCAGTCCGACTCCTCCAGTAATGTACCATTTATAGGTGAAGATGTAGTACCATACGCTCGAAGTGTCCTCAGAGATCGGTGCACCCCAGTTCGCAAAGACGAGGATCAATACCAATAGAAAGAAGTGAAACAGTGTCTGGTACATCGGTCGTTTAGCTGGAGGTACGGTTATGTTCATCTGTTCCTCCTTTTTTATCTTTTCCTCTTTACGGAATAAAAAGGCCATCACGAGACCGATGATAATCGAGAAAGCTATGGCACCGATCATGCGAGCGATACCCATTTCCGTACCGAGGATACTCCATGTGAGGATGATCGACAGAATGCTGATTGCCGGACCGGAATAGAGAAATGCCATGGCCGGACCTAATCCTGCGCCGCGTTTGTAGATACTCGTAAACAGCGGTAGTATCGTGCAAGAACAAACGGCCAGTATGGCTCCGGAGATGGAGGCTACCGTATAGGAGAGCCATTTTTTCGCATTAGCGCCGAAATATTTCAATACGGAGCTCTGGTTGATAAACACTGCGATTACTCCGGCAATGAAAAATGCCGGAAGCAGACACATGATTACGTGTTCTTGTGCGTACCATTTCGACAGGTCAAGCGTAGCATGGATGGCGGTCATAAATCGTTCGTTTCCCAGCGGCATGAAGAATACCGCTGAGAATATGACGATGATCCATATGAGTATTTTTAGCTCTTTTTTGGTTTCCATGTTATTTATACACCCAGTAGTTTGCGAATTTCGGTTTCGGACGGAACGTATCCTTTTATTTTTACAACTCCGTCTACGACGACAGCAGGAGTTGCCATTATGTTATATTTCATAATCTCCATAATGTCATCGATCTTGCGGATCGAGGCGTCGATGCCTGTTTCGGCGATTACTTTTTTGATTACGTCGTAGGTGGCCACACATTTGCGGCAGCCGGGCCCTAATACTAAGATTTCCATGGTTTGATTATTAAATGTTTATGATAAGGTAATACGCTCCGACCGCAATAAATACGGTGGCGGCGATTCGTTTGAACCATTTTTGAAAGATATTCATCTTGTTGTAGAACTTGCCTATGTTTCCGATGCTGTATGCTACTAACCATGCGATTACGATGACCGGTAGGCTGGTGGCTATGGCGAATATGGGGGGTAGCAGGAGGCCCGACGGTGATGCTATAGTCATGGGGATAAGGCCGCCGAAGTAAAGTACTCCGCTATAAGGACAGAAAGCCAATGCAAACAACAGACCCAGCCCAAAGGCGTCGAGGTAATTTTTCTTTCCCTCTTTTTTGCCAAGTTTCTTTGTCAGCCTGCCGAGACCAATTCCTCCCGGTTTAATAACGTCGAGCATGAGCACTCCGGTCACGACTAATGCAATGCCGAGCCATATACCACCCACTCCCTGTAATATTTTTGCAATTCGAAACTGGCTTGCTCCAAAATAAAACGCGAGGCCGAGAGCTGTGTAGGTAAATATTCTGCCGAGCGTATAGGATATGCCGTTGAACAGGACCTGCCGTTTGTTTCCTATCTCTTTGCTCAGGTAAGCTGTCGCGGTTATGTTTGTGGCCAGAGGACAAGGACTGATGGCTGTCATGAGGCCGAGGAGGAATGCGGTCAGTATTGGCCAGCTTGACACGTCAGCCAAGTTTTGTAAATGATCTATCATGGGCTATTGCAACCTTTTATTAACCTCGGCCTTGATCAGGTCGGCAAGCTTTTCGGGACTCTTGATAGCATTGGCAAACGCTTGTTGCGTGATCTCGATGCTGTTGTCGCCTTTGGCGATGATCAGTGCGTTCCATGCTACTTCGTATTTTTCTACAAGGGGCCTGTTTGGCTCTTCATGGGTTTTAACCTCGATAAACTTTACACGAGGATTGTCCGCATATACATCGTTGACGGTACGTTCGCTTACATTGCCTACCGCAATACATGTTTTGCAGCGTTGTTCCCCATGAAAGTAATAGACATACACAGTCGTGGAATCAGAGCCTCGATCGGATGTCACCCCGGTTGGGTGCTCTGTATTGTTTGTACTGTTGCGGTTGCCGCAGGTTGTCAGAGACAAAAGGGTAAAAGTTAAAACGAGGAAACGTTTCAAATAGCGTATTTTTAGGTTTTATAATTCTTGGCAACAGCTGTTTTTGCAGTTACATCTGTTTTTTATACCGACTACCGTAATCGAGAAAAATGGATTACCGTCATGTTTAAACTGTTTGATTTCCCGGGAAGAGAGGTACTGTGAGAGGAGTTCGTCCGGTATCTCGATGGCGTTTTCTTTTACAACATCCAATGACGAGAATCCGGCGTCGAGTATCTTCTCCATATATTCGTTTTTCGGGATTGCGCCGGCTATGCATCCCACGTACATTTCGGCTGCAGAACGGAGTGCTTGCGGAACGGTACCGATAGTCACTACATCCGATATGCAAAAACGTCCGCCCGGCCTCAGTACTCGAAAAATTTCATGGAAGATTCGATCCTTCGAAGGCAGAAGATTCAGTACGCAGTTGCTAAGTACTACATCGACCGAGTTGTCTTCTATGGGCAAATCCTCGATATCCCCGAGTCGGAATTCTACGTTGTCGTATTCGAGTCTCTTGGAATTTTCCCTCGCTTTGTCGATCATGGCTTCAGAAAAGTCCACGCCAATGATTTTGCCGTTTGCTCCTGTTTCGGCTCGGGCAACGAAGCAGTCGTTGCCTGCACCCGAACCAAGATCTACGACTGTGTCACCTGTCTTGATTCCTGCATAGCGTGTGGGAATGCCGCATCCGAGCCCCAGATCGGCCTCTTCTTCATAGCCGTTTAGGGTTGTATAATCTTCTTGTTGAATGTTGTGTATCGCTGTTTTGCGGGGACCGGAGCAACAGCAGGTGCTCTTTTCATTCCGTATGGCGATCTGACTGTATTTGTCGTAGACCAGTTTTTTCAAATCCTTTGCTTCCATATTGTTATATAAATGGTTTGTAGATAGCTTGCGTTCGTTGTTGTGCGAAATATTCGTGTTTTTACGAATTAACAGACTAAAAAAATGTGGCTATTTGCAACATTCTTGAGACTCTGCCACCTCATGGATAAAACCGCCTAACAACTTTTGTACTGTGACCCAATTCTTTTTGTTGATGCAGTATTTGACCGATGGCAAGTTAATTTCGCCTTGTATCAACCCGGCCTCTTTCAGCTCATTCAGGTGTTGGGACAAGGTGCTTTTTGCGATCGGCAAAATTTCTGACATATCGCCATGAAAACAACAGGTCTGGCTGGCCAGCATTTGTAGTATGGCGACCCGTATGGGGTGTCCCATTGCTTTGGCGAATCGGGCGATCTGTTCTTGTTCCTGTGTAAGCTCTTTTTTTGCCATTTTTTGTTCGTACATTTACGAATATGTCGCAAATGTACGAATTGTTTCTTTATCTGCAATAGCGTTGCTGATTTTTGTTCGTTTTGTATATGAAAAAAGGTAGATTATCTGGCTATTTCCGTAAAATAAGTTTTTTAATAATGGTATAGAATTTATGTGGAGACAAGAACATCTGATGAATGGTGGCGTATCTCTTGAGTTGTTGGCGCAATTGCCTGTCGGAAGATACTATTTGGATGGATATGAGGTATAGCACTGAGAGAATGCATAGATTGTTTTTCATAAAGGAAAAGAGTAGGGATGGTTCGTCATAATGAGCACGACCCTGCTCATTTGACGAGCAGGGTCGTATGCGAATCAGAATCCGATCCGGCATCTTGGTTGATTCTGTCCGTCGCATATGATCTCTGCCCGGCAATAGTCGTTCAGCTGTTCGAGTGAGGGTTCCTTGCCGTGCAGGATCAATTCGATGGTCCGTTTGCGGGCGATGTTCTCGATCTGTCCTCCGCTGAAGTCGTATTGGCGTGCCAGTGAAGCGGCCGTCTTTCGGTCGAGGCTCGGGATCATCGAGCTCCATATTCTGCTTTTGGCCTCTATCGAAGGCCTTTCAAATTCGATTTTGTAGAGAAAACGCCGTTCGAAAGCCTTGTCAAGATTCTGCGTAAGATTCGTTGTGGCGATCATGATGCCTTCGAGTTGTTCCATCTCCTGAAGAATGATGTTTTGAATCGAGTTTTCCATCTTGTCCACGGCATGTTGTGCACCCTCCTGTCGGATGCCCAGTACCGCATCTGCTTCATTGAAGAGTAGGATCGGTGCCCGTTCCGACTGTTTGACGTAAGAACGGTAGCGACTGAAGGTTGCTTTGATGTTTTTTTCGCTTTCTCCGACCCAGCAGCTTTTGATTTGGGATACATCGACCACCATCAGGTCTCTACCCGTGCGGCGGGCCAGTTGGTAGACGGTCTCGGTTTTGCCCGTTCCCGGTGAGCCGTAGAAGAGGCAGGCGAAACCTTGGCGTAGTCCGTTTTCTGTAAGGCGTCGTTGGATATTCGCAAAGTGTTCGGGACTAAGCAGCTCTTCCAGTTCGGCGATCTGTGACTGCATTTTCTGATTGTAAAAGAGCTTTCTCTCGGCAAAGGTTTTATGGTCGATGAGTTCTGTGCGTTTTTTCGCTTGCTGGTCCGCCAATTGCAGATCCGGGAACAGTTCGCTTTTCGCTTTGTTTGTCAAATGGTAGAAAGCCGAATCGTTCATTCCGTCGTCGTTGCGGTTCTCAATGACGCCTGTTTGTTGTAGAGTAAGGCTCCTTGCCTTCATCATGGAGGCGATGTGATGTACGGTGAATCGGGGAAAGTAGTCTTCCCAATCACTGGTGCCGATCTGGTCGTCATTTTTATTTATAAAACGGTGGCAAAATACGTAGAAGAGCAGTCTCTCTGTCAAATCGTCGTTTAAACCATAGGATTTGATTTTTTGACAAAACGGCAGTTGCGGATTGGCGGAGATTAACGTATCCAGTTTGTCGATCAAAGCCTCGTCGTCTTCCTCTGCATTTTCAAAAATCGTATCTATCCGATCAAAGAGTTGTTCGGTGGTCAGATGGTCTATGGGCTTTGGAACGTAGACACGGTTTTCCCGGACGGCATTTATGACATCTGCAGGTACGGAGTAGTAAATCGAGTCATTCCGTTTGGTACGACGGATGAGTTGTCGTTGGACCAGCTCGTTGGTTTCGGTCATCATGGCAAGGATACGTACCGTCCGGCAATTGATCAATCGGGAAAAGTCTTCGATCTGGATCCGGCTGTCGGAGCTTTTTTCGATGAATAGAGCAAAAATCAACGCTTGAGAAGGCGTTAACGACATGCGTTCGGCGACATATGCCAGATAGGGTTGCGCCTTGGCGTAGAATGTTTGGTCGAGTTTCAGTTCAATGGCCAGTTCGATGATCTGTTCGATATTGGCGATCAAAGTCGGCTCCGGTTGCATTGGACCGGCCTTCCGGTCTTTTGCTTTACTGTTCTTGTCCGTTTCGTTTGTGGTCTTGGACTCTGTAATCCGTTTCATAGCGCACATCGGTTAATTGTTTACTGCAAATATCGGATTTAGAAGTGCCACAAAGCGGCATGAGCTATCGGGTGAGCCGGAATCTACAAATTTATTTTTTTCTCTTTCAACTCATGAAGGATCGTGTTCAAAACCTCTTTGATGTAGTTTGCGAATTTCCCGTTGGCCATATCCGGCATTACGGTACGGTTCCAATCTTGATACCTGTCGAGGCGGGCCCATCCGTAGGGCCAGTAGTCCGTCGGATCTTGGGTCATGCACTCCAATTTCTTTTTCCCCTGAATATCTAATTTGGTCGTTCCTTCGTAATTGGAGATCCCGTAGTAAAAATCTCTCCAACCGTTTGTTTCGGTATAGAATACGATCCCGGCCCTGTGCCATTCCCGTTTGTAAAAGTAGAAACCTGCCTCTTTTACGGCAGACAGCAGATTGTCCGTATATCCGAACTCCAAGTCCAGCTCGGCGGCGACCGATTTTAGTACTGGAAACACTCTGTTCTCCAGAAGATAAGCGATGTATTCCACTTGAGATACACCGTATATGGCTGCTGTTGCGTCGGCATTTTGTGCCATGACTTCGAGTAACTCCTTTTTGTGTTCGTTGTTTTCCATCTGGTGGGTCAATTCTTTTATCAGGTTGATATATTGGGCGATCGTCTCTCGAATCAGTGGGTGCTGAACGGCTATCTGCTGACATCGGTATAACCATCTCCGGATGTCGTTGTCGTAACCCATTGGGACGTAGGGCACCTTTTCTCCCTTGTCGTCTGTACAGGATTCCGCCGAAGCCTCCTGTTTGAAGAGAGTCAGGTAGATAATCATCCAGTTTTTGAACCGTTTGGCATAGTTTGCATAGCGGACCAACTGTTTGTATTGATCGCCTGCATAAATCTTGTTCTCGATAATGATGATTTGGTTGTGAGACTTGATGGTGATATCCATTCTTCCTCCGGCCGATGCATCTTCGTTGATGGCGCCAGCCGACGGGTCCTCGACCGTAACATGGGCATGCTCCGTGTCGAACTGCCATTCCGCAAGTTCGGGAATGGTGGAGATGAATACCCTGAGGAAACGATCGCCGAGACCATGATTCCCGTTCGGATTCAACAGTTCGGCCAGAAACGCGGAGTGGGTTCGTACCTCCGAGGTGCGAAGATTCAATACATCGAATATGTTGAACAGTTCCCCTCTTTTCCGCTTTTCATTCCGCTCGGTCCGGTCGCGGAGCACGATGCGCTCACCCTCCTTGAACAAGGTTTGCAGTTGTTTCATGCGTTTGGTTATAGGTTTTCCTCCATTTTGTTATATAATTCATAATTGGCTTTGGCCTCTTCGTAAAATTTGTTGCGTAGCCATTGCGGTTCGAGGACTTCGACATCGGCTCCATATTTTCTGATCTCCTGTTGGAAATCGTATGTTGGACGCAGGCGGTATTCGAAAATCGAGTAAGAGTCGGAGTGTCGGGTCTCGTTCTGCGTCGCGTGGAGCGGAAGCGTCCGTAGGTAGTTGCTTTGTTCGTGGGTGACGCGGATGCGAATCTTCTCTACGGGACACTGCTCGTCAACAGTAATTCCGAAACTCTGCGCAAAGAAATCCCGGCCATCGAATTTTGCAGGCAGTTTGAACGATCGGTTGGTCGGTTCGAGTGCTTCGATGCGGTCGAGGCTGTAGATGCGAATACGCTGTGTCCCGACGATGTGTGCCACCATATACCAGCGTTGGCGGAAGACCTTGACGCAGTATGGCTCCACTTCGCAACTGAACGAGGCCGGCTGTTGGAACATCTTGTAGGTCAATGCAAGGGTTCTGTTTTCACGCATGGTCTCGATGATTGTCGTGAGATACTTCTGTCCCGAGGGGATCTCTTCGAAAAGAATACGTTGCTTGAGGGCGCGGCTTTCGCTGAGCAGGCTGTTGACCGAGAAGGTGCTGATCAGCCAGCGGCGCATACTCTCTTCTTCGAGGTCCTCTGTGTTGGCGATGTAGTAGAGGTTTCCGATTCTACGGTCACATTTGATTTCGATGTCGAATATTGCTTTGATCGCCTCCTTGTGGCGGTGAAAGGTTCGCAGGGGAAGCTCTTTTTCCCGCAATTCGTTGTACTGTGAATTTGCCCAACGGCGATTGATCTCTTCCATCGAGATGTGCCCGGCGCTGTAAATGGTCTCTACAAGCCAGATGTAGCGGTTGAAAAGGGTGGCTGTCATATCGAATCGAGGTTAATAATGGAATGTAAACAAAGTTAATAAAAAAAGAGGTTGATTTCCAGCGGGAAGAGAATAGTTTTTATGACCTGTTTTGCAGAGTGAGCACTCTATGGGTCGGCGGAAGCAGGCATTGGGTGCCATGTCGCTTTCTTTTGGGCGGGTGCTAATGACGCATATTGCCTTTCATATCATAATGTCGACAGCGATGGCAATAGCAACGGACTTTTGAGAAGCCTTCTCAGACCGTGTTGCAAGAATCCATAAAAAGGTTCTCATCTTTTTGTGAGAACTTTTTTTTGTATTTGCTGGCTTGTTGTGGGTGATGTTTGCTGTAAAGAAAAAGAATAAAAGATATATTTTTAAATTTATTGTCGATTAGTGCCGCGATATGGCATTTTGAAGTACTACGTTTGTTGTGATTGATGGCTAAGATAAGGTTTTATATCTAATAAAATATAAAAAGATAGTTATGTTACAACATCAGAACACTCGAGGTTCATCGAAGAGCAATACAGCCGTGTTGTTCAATCGGTATGTCTGGCTGGTAGATACGATTTATCGAGCCGGGCGACTCTCATTTGAGGAGATTAACGAGCGATGGGTGCGGTCATCTCTTATCTTAACGATACGGGTGAGGAGTTGCCGCTCAAAACGTTTCATAACCACAAGAATGCCATCCAACAGGTGTTCGATATAAGTATCGCGTGCGATCGCCGGGCGGGCTATCTCTATTATATCGAAAATGCAGAGGATATGAAACGGGGCGGAGTAAGAACTTGGCTTCTGAATACATTTGCTGTAAATCAGCTTGTTAATGAGAGTGGCCGGCTCAAACGTCGCATTCTTTTCGAAGAGATCCCCTCCGGGCAACGTTATTTAACGCAGATCATCGAGGCCATGCGGGAGAGTCGGACGTTGGTGTTGACCTATCAGAGCTTTTGGAACGATACGGCTCGTACGTTCGAAGTGGCTCCCTATTGTGTCAAGGTTTTCCATTTGCGGTGGTATGTCGTGGCCCGCAGTTTGGATGATAATAATATCCGCATTTATGCGCTCGACCGTATCCATGCGTTGCGAACGACCGAACATCCGCTCGTCATGACCGATGATTTCGATCCGAAGGCCTATTTTGCCGAATCGTTCGGGATTATCGTCGATGTGCATTGTGCCGTACAGCGGGTGAAGATACGGGTGCAGGGCGTTCAACGACAGTATATGCGTACGTTGCCGTTGCATGCTTCCCAACGAGAAATCGAATCGTCGGAGGAAAGCTCCGTTTTTGAGTTTTGCCTGCGGCCGACACTCGATTTCCAACAAGAACTGTTGACCCATGCCGTTAATGCGGAAAGGGATATCGAGGTTCTGGAACCTCGATGGTTGCGCGAACAGATGAAAAATATAGGTACGGATCTATACCACAATCACCTTGACGTGTAATTGTTTCCGGGTTTTACTTGTTCTACAAGTTTTGCAGACTGCTGAAGAGAGCATCAAATTTTGCGGTTGCCGGAACGTCGAACAGAAGATTGAACCGGGAAATACGGGAAACCGCACATTCGGAGAAGTTTTATGCCCCCCCCATTATATGGAAAACACTATGACACAGTTCTTACAAGATAGCTTTTGCAATCTCGGCACAAGCTATGGCATCAGCCAAAGCGTGGTGGTGATTTTTCAGGTCGAAGCCGATGTGTCGGGCTACGGTATCCAGACGGTGGTTGGGCAGTCCGGAAAAAACTTTGCGGGAACCCCGACAGGTACAGTAAAATTTGTAGTTCGGATAGTTCATTCCATAGTGCATGAATGCGCTTCGCAGACACCCTTCATCGAACGGACTGTTGTGAGCGACCAGTGGCAGCCCTTCGATCCTTGGGGCTATTCTCTGCCATACCACGGGGAAGGGATCGGCGTCGGCCGTGTCGTCGTAGGTCAATCCGTGTATCTCCGTGGCCCAGCGGCTGAAGTAGTTTGGAGTCGGACGTATCAGCTCGTAAATCGTGTCTGCTATCTCGAAGTTTTTTACGATTACGATCCCGACACTGCATACGCTCTCCCGGTGTTTGTTGGCTGTTTCAAAGTCTATTGCGGCAAAATTATCCATCTCGAATCCATCGTTTCCGCAAAAGTACGGATTATGTGCGCCAAATGGAGGCTCCGGCGTCGATTTTTATAGCCGAAACATCCCTGTTGCGGGGTGTGCCTACCCGTGAATCAACCTGCTTTTTGAGGTTCGGCATGCGTTTTCGACACTTCCGTCGCCTTTGCTGTATGGAGAAAACGTAGAGCGCGTTTCTATTTTTTCTGTTTTATGGACTCGTCGATCGTCTTGATAACCTTGGCCGGGACTCCCGCAGCAATGACGTTGTCGGGAATATCGTGGGTAACGACCGCCCCTGCTGCAATGACCGAGTTGTCGCCGATAGATACACCTTGCAGAATCGTAGCGTTGGAGCCTACCCAGACGTTTTTCCCGAGCCGGATGGGAGCCGGATAGGTTGTACCCCGATCCTCGGGAGCCATCCCGTGGTTGAGCGTGGCGAAAACTACGTTGTGGCCGATCTGGCATCCGTCGCCGAGGGTTACGCCTCCGTGGTCTTGGAAATGGCAGCAGGCGTTGATGAAGACATTCTTGCCGACGTGGATATTCTTCCCAAAATCGGAGTAAAACGGAGGAAATACCCGTAACGAGGGGTCCACTTCATATCCGAAAAGGCGGGACAGCAGTTCCCTGATCTCTTCTTGGGTGTGGTAACGGCCGTTCAGCTCGAAGGTGATGCGGCGGGCTTCATCACTCATTTCGTTCATAAGGCGGTGGATCTCTTCGGTATTGAGTCCGGCTCCGGTTTTTACATATTCTAAAAATTCGCTGAGAGTCATCTTTTTCTCGTTTGGTTCAATGTTTTTTTGATTCAATAAACAGCCGCTATCGCTGACAGGCCGAGTCGATCCACTGTTTCAGGGACTCTTCCGAGGGTGCTCCGTTCAGCAGTTTGCCTTTACTCCAGTGGAGTGTCGGATAGGCACTTCGGAGATTCTGTTCGCAATGCTCTATGCCGCTGCTGCCCGAGGTCGCAAACGGGATGACGGTCTTCCCTGTGAAGTCGTATCGTTCCAGAAAGGTATTGATGATCGTAGGGGCGATGTACCACCACACCGGAAAGCCAACGAACACGATATCGTATTGGCCTAACTTGGGGTCTCGATCGATTATGGCAGGACGGGATGCCGGATTGCGCATCTCGAGGGAGCTGCGGCTTTGTGGATCGTGCCAGTCGAGATCCGCACGGGTATAGGGTTGTTCGGGGGTGATCTCATAGAGATCGGCTCCGGTTATGGCTGCCAGCTGTTCGGCTGCGGCTTTCGTCTTGCCGCTACACGAAAAGTATGCGACTAAAATTTTTTTGTAATTCATGATGACGGTATGTTTTTTAGCACTAACGCGGTTTCTCGGCTTTTTCGTTTCTGCTTGTTGCTTTTTTTTATGACAGCAAGTCCGTATTGTCCGATTGCAAAGTTATCGGAGGGATTCCCGTAGGGTTGTATACGATTTACGGATGTTTGTACCTCGATTCCGGATTTCCAGTCGCAGCTATTCTTTTTCCGGTACAAACCGCTTATATTTGTAGAAAACCGTTAAGAGAAGATGCATTATGGATGGGATCATTAAATTGGATAGTGTAGACCGCTACAATAAGTTGTTCGGTCTGGAGACGCGGCATCCGTTAGTCAGCGTTGTGGATTTGTCGAAGGCTACGAAATGGCCCATGCGCTCAAGCTTCAATTACGGGATCTATGCTCTGTTCCTCAAGGATGTAAAGTGTGGAAACATCATATATGGCCGTCAATATTACGATTATCAGGACGGTACGGTGGTCTGCTTTGCTCCGGGACAAGTGACCGACATAGAGATGGATCCGAATGTCAGACCCGCGGCGCATGGGCTGTTGTTCCATCCCGATCTGATTAGGGGTACTGCACTCGGACAGGAGATTCGGCGATATACGTTTTTTTCGTACGAGACCAACGAGGCCCTGCACCTCTCCGAACAGGAGCGTCAGACCGTGATGGATTGTCTGGGCAAGATCGAGGCGGAGTTGGAACACGCGATCGACAAGCACAGCCGGAGGTTGATTACGGCCAACATCGGCCTGTTGCTCGATTATTGTATGCGCTTCTACGAGCGGCAGTTTACTACACGCAGCGAGGTCAACAAGGATATTGTGATTCGTTTCGAACAGCTGCTGGACGAATATTTCGACGGGGATACTCCCCAACAGGAGGGGCTTCCGTCGGTCAAATACTTTGCGGACAAGGTTTGCCTGTCGCCCAACTATTTTGGCGATATGATTCGACGGCAGACGGGCCAGACCGCATCGGAGTATATCCAAAACAAGTTGGTTGACCGGGCGAAAGAGGCATTACTCTCCTCGGGCAAGACGATGAGCCAGATTGCCTACGATCTCGGGTTTCAGTATCCGCAGCATTTCAGCCGCATGTTCAAGCGGATTGCCGGCTGTACGCCCAACGAGTTCCGGGCCCGGAGCTGATCCCCCTTCCTGTAACAGCCAAATTCTTCAAGATCAGAGAAGTATATCTGATCGGGATTGATGTGGCCGATCGGACGGCGGCCTATTTGTAAAAGGATTGTCATATCGTTAACACAGTTTCGTAATATCCGTTCTTCATCTTTGCAACCGGAAAATAATGAGGAAAATGTTGCAAAAGATGATTCGAAACGTTGTAATTACAACACTGTTCTTATGTTTGTTTGAAGTAGCGTCCGCCGTCCCGATCAAGGGAGTGGTTGTCGACAAGGAGACGCAGAGCGCACTGATCGGGGCGACGGTAGCTGTCGAAGGTACGACGACAGGTACGGTAACAGATCTCGAGGGGCGTTTTGAGATGGACCTTAAAAAAGGTTCGCATGTATTGGTTGTTTCTTATATCTCCTATGTTTCGCAACGGATAGAACTCGATGTCACGAAAGCCGATTCGGAGCTCCGGGTCGAGTTGCTGCCCGATAATCAGATGCTTTCGACCGTAACGATAACGGCCCAGAAGGATCTTGAGTCGGAGCACAACATGCAGGTCGAGCGGATCGCATCGAACGTAGCTATCGAAAATATGGGTGCGAAGGAGATGACCCTGAAGGGGTTATCCTCGGTGCAGGAGGGTGTCAAGAAGATGACGGGTATTTCGGTCGCGTCGTCCGGACAGCTGATCGTGCGCGGACTCGGAGATCGGTACAGCATCACGACGCTTAACGGTCAGCCCATCGCCTCGCCGAATCCGGACAACAAGTTGATCCCGTTGGATATCTTTCCCGCTTCGACGGTGCGTAACATTACGGTCAGCAAGGTGTATGAGGTGAGCTCCTATGCCGACTATTCGGGAGCGCATATCGATATCGATACAAAAGAGAATGCGGGAAAAGACTTCTTCTCGGTGGACCTCAAGGTTGGGGGTAAGTTCAATACGCTGGGACGCGATTTTTACCGGATGGACCATCGTTCGCTGTTCACGCAGTCGAAGGTCGACCCGTATGCCGTGTCGAGCAATCTGTCTGAATTCCGGAACTATGTGAAGACGAAGGATATCTTCGATACGGATTTTTCGGTCGATCGGAAAAAGGCCTTGCCGGCTTTCGGAGGGAATCTGGCGTGGGGACACGATTTTAAGGTGGGAAATCAGTGGTTGAGCGTGCTCGCTTCGGCCGGCATGAACAACGATTATCAGACGATGAGGGATGCGGATTTCCGTTTGCTCGAAGCGACCGGCCGGATTACGGACGAATACGAATACGACAGTTATGCCACCGAGTTGAAGATGGCGGCATTGGTAAATCTGAGCCTTACGCTGCGTGACGAGGATCGGGTGGGGTACACCTTCTTCTATGCACGCAATGCGATCGATACCTACATGCGTCGTGAAGGGTATGATGAGGAGAAGCATCAGCTCATCGGAAGTAACGACGTGATGCACGTCTATAAGTTGATGACCCATCAGATAAACGGTATCCATGCGTTCGGAACGCACTGGAATTTGCGGTGGAGTGGATCCTATTCGGGAACGGCTTCCGACGAACCCGACCGCCGTCAGGTGATGTTCCTCAAGAACGATGACGGATCGTTGTCGCTGTTCGGCCTCAACCAGCAGGAGACCATGCGTTACTTCGGTACACTCGACGAAAATGAGTGGAATGCACATGTAGCGGCCGACTACCGTTTCGGTGCCGGACATCAGATTACCTTCGGAGTCTCCTATAAGGATAAAAGCCGTAGTTACGACGGACTTCGTTTCTACTACGATGTTTCGGGCCTCTCGCCCGTCATCGAGGATATATATCATACCGACTCCTATCTGAACTTCGGAAACATTGCCAACGGATCGCTCGAAGTGAAACGGGAGAAGCAGCCCAAGGATACCTACGATGCGGGCAATACGATTCTGGCCGGTTATCTGTCGGTCGATCTGCGTCCGATCGAAGCGCTGCTAATCAATGCGGGTCTCCGTTACGAGATGTCCGATCAATGGGTGAACTATTACAACGACCAGCGTTTCAAGGAGAGACGGAACCTGAATCGGAACGATCTCTTCCCTGCACTGAATGTCAAGTATAACTTGAGTGAGGAGCATCAGCTCCGTCTGTCCGCATCGCGGACCATAACCCGGCCGTCGTTCATCGAGATGGCTCCGTTCCTCTATCAGGAGTCTTACGGTTCGATTCAGTTGCGTGGTAATGAGGATTTGCAGAACAGCTACAACTACAACGTCGACTTGAGGTACGAGTTTTTGAATCAACGGGGCGACATGGTCTCGGTTACCGGTTACTACAAATACCTTAAAACACCGATCGAACGGGTACAGATGCTGTCGGGAGGCGCTGCCGTACACACTTTCCGCAATGCCGATAACGGTATGGCAGCTGGTATAGAAGTGGAGGTTCGTAAGGTGTTGACCCCCGATCTGCGCATAGGGGTTAATGGAACCTACATGTACACCAACGTGAAACTGCCCGAAGGCGGGGCCTACACCAACAAGGAGCGGGCCTTGCAGGGAGCTTCGCCCTATCTGGTCAATGCCGACCTCACATGGACGCCCTATTTCAGGGATCAGAAGCGGCTCAATCTGGCATTGCTCTACAACTTGCAGGGACCCCGCATCCATGCGGTTGGCATTTCGGGATTGGGTGATGTCAAGCAGCGTCCCGTGCACACGCTCAATCTGTCGGCCGGATATCAGTTCAACCGTCGAGTAGAGCTGAAGCTGTTGTTGACCGATCTGTTGAATCGGGCGATGGTATTCGATCAGGAGGTGCCTCAGACCGGGAATACCGTTGAGGTAGAACGTTACAGGACAGGGGCCGGATTCGAAATCGGTCTCGGATTGAAGTTCTAATCCTCTGAAAAAAAGAATCTTGAAAGTACTTTTCTAATCCAATTTATTTTTAATCAAATTTCTAACAAAATGAAAACGTATTGGAAATTTTTAGCTGTAGCTCTGGTGGCGAGCACTACGCTTTGTGTTTCATGCAGCAAGGATGATAACGACGGAGATGTAATTCCCAGTCTCGAAGGCAATCTGGCTTCGGGAACAACACTGGCCGGTAATGTGGTCAAAGATACCTATCTTGAAAAGAACGGTTCCTATTTGTTGAGCGGAGGGCTGCACGTTAAGGCCGGAGCAACGCTCTACATTGCCGAAGGGGTACGGATCGTAGCGGAAGACGACGACATTTCCGACTATATTTTGATCGAGCAGGGAGCGAAGATCAATGCGGTGGGAACGGCTGCGAATCCTATCGTGATGACCTCCGAGTTGAAAAAGACAGGAGCGTGGGGCGGTATTCATATCTGTGGAAGAGCCCACACCAATGCCGGTACGGGTGTACTGTCGGAGATCGGAAACGCCCCCTACGGAGGAAATGACGACGCTGATAACTCGGGTGTACTGAAATATATCCGTCTTGAGTATACGGGTTATGCGCTTGACGAAGAGCACGAGGCGAACGGCATTTCGTTCTACGGAGTCGGCAACGGGACGCAGGTCGAGTATATTCAGGCCTATAAGGGTTCGGACGATGGTTTCGAGTTTTTCGGCGGTTCGGTGAATGTGAAACACATGGTCGTGACGAGCTGTACGGACGATTCGTACGACTGGACCGAAGGTTGGAACGGTAAAGGACAGTTCCTCGTAGCCTATCAGGAACCCAGTGCCACGCTCGGCGATAACTGCGATTGCCTGATGGAGTGTGACAACAACGGCAAGAATGCTGCGGCTACTCCCGTATCGCATCCGATTCTCGCCAATGTGACGCTGGTCGGGAATAATGCGCAGAGTGGGGCCGATAACGGGGTATTGTTGCGGGCCGGTACGGAGGTTGAACTCTACAATGCGATCATTACCGGGAAGAAACAGTGTATAGCCGTTGAAACGCCCGAAACGGAGAATTCGTTCTCGAAGGCCCAGCAGCCGTCGAAACTCGAATATGTATCGATGAGCAGTGAATTGCATTCCGAGGAGGGTATCTATACCAACGACCGTTTCGTGGCGGCCGAAGGCAATGTGACCGATTATACGAATGTTTTGACAAGCAACTATGTAGGGACGATCGAAGGAGGTAAAACGCTTGCGGATAGCTTCTTTACTCCGGCAGACTATAAAGGTGCCGTTTCGGCTGATGACGATTGGACGTCAGGCTGGACGTTGCGGTAGCCGAACGGAGTGATAGTTTGACCATTTCATGTTCATGATATGCGAACCTTAAGCGGGGTTCGCATTTTTTGTGACCTTTGTCGACGTAGGTGTGTTGGGATAAAACGTTTAGGGTGAGGAGGCGTCCGGTTGGGCAGAATCTTCACCGAGAGGAGCCGGTGGACCCGCGGTTGCCGGAACGGTTGCTCCGAGTGGAGAGAGGAAACAGCGGCATGGCGGCACGTGTATCGGTAAAAATGGTAGATTTATCCGTTATCGGGGTATGGTTTTGCGGTCGGTAAGGTCTACATTTGTAATGTCGAACAAATAGTGTAAAGTGAGGCAATATGAAAAAGGTGTTGATACTATCGTCGAGTCCACGACGCGGGGGTAATTCCGATACGTTGTGCGATGCGTTTTACCGGGGTGCGGTCGAGGCCGGACATGCCGTAGAAAAGATCTTTCTGCGGGACAAGACCATCAATTATTGTACGGGGTGCAGCGTGTGCAGCCTCCATGGAAAGGCCTGTCCGCAAAAGGACGACGCAGCAGAGATTATCCACAAGATGCTCGACGCAGAGGTGCTCGTCATGGCTACTCCGGTCTATTTTTACACGATGTCGGCACAGATGAAGACCCTGATCGATCGTTGCTGTGGACTCTATACGAAGATGTCCGACAAGGAGTTCTATTTTATCGCAACGGCGGCCGATGAGGACAAGAGCCATTTGTTGCGTACGATCGATACGTTTCAGGGTTTCCTCGATTGTCTCGATCGACCCGTAGTCAAGGGGACCGTGTTGGGGACGGGTGTCTGGCATGCGGGAGAAATCAAAGGTCGTCCTGTCGTACAAGAGGCCTACGAAATGGGAAAAAATGTCTAAACATCACAGGTTATGAGTAAAAGGTTAGTTTTCGTTCTATTTTTAATATCGATATTTATGAATACGATCCAAGCGCAGAAGCGTGACAAGACGTTTGCTCCGAGCGATCAAGTGACGGTCGAGAGCGTACGGTTCAAAAATCGATTCGGCATCGAGCTGGCTGCCGATCTGTACAAACCCAAAAACGCCACGGGAAAATTGCCGGCCATAGCCGTCTCCGGACCTTTCGGTGCGGTAAAGGAACAGGCCTCGGGACTCTATGCCCAGACCATGGCCGAGCGCGGGTTCTTGACGATTGCCTTCGATCCTTCGTACACCGGCGAAAGTGGTGGAGAACCCCGTTATGTCGCCTCTCCCGATATCAATACGGAGGATTTTTCTGCGGCAGTCGATTTTCTGTCGATTCGTGACGATGTAGACCCCGAACGGATCGGAATCATCGGCATTTGCGGATGGGGCGGCTTTGCCTTGAATGCAGCGGCGATCGATACGCGGATTAAGGCTACGGTGGCCTCTACGATGTACGACATGAGCCGGGTGACGGCCAACGGCTATTTCGATTCGTTGGATGAGGAGGGTCGTTATGAACTCCGCAAAGAGCTCAACGCACAGCGGACACTCGATGCAAAGAGCGGTACCTATGCACTTGCCGGAGGTGTCGTCGATCCGCTTCCGGAGGATGCTCCCCAATTCGTAAAGGATTATTACGACTATTACAAGACCAAACGGGGATACCACAAGCGTTCGCTCAACTCGAACGGTGGATGGAACAAAACATCGGCTCTGTCGTTTCTCAACACACCGTTGCTTACCTACAGCGATGAGATCCGCAGTGCCGTGTTGATGATTCATGGCGAGAAGGCACATTCGCGCTATTTCAGCGAAGATGCGTTCAAGAAGTTGAAAGGGGATAACAAGGAGTTGATGATCATTCCGGGTGCCAGTCATGTCGATCTTTATGACCGGGTGGACATCATCCCTTTCGATAAGATCGAACAGTTTTTCCTTCAATATTTAAAGTAGCAGAGACCTCGAAGTAAAACAGCGGGCGGGGAGAAGCATGCTTGGATGCTCCTCCCCGCCCGCTTATTCTGTCTGGATGATTCTATCTCGGAGAAAACAATTGCCGGGCTCTCTACCCTTTGTTGTTCATCTCGCGAAGCCGAATTGCCGTTATGACCTTTTTGGTGTATAGCGGAAAGTCTCCGTTCATCATCCACGAATAGTAGCTCGGTTCTGTCCGAAATACTTCGGCCACAGGACGGCCCTTGTGTTTCCCGAAGTTGAATACCTCTCTCTTCTTGTCGTCGTAGACGATTCGTCCGGCGTAGTCGACGCTCTGGTCGCGGCTGGAGTAGTCCGACAGAAAGGTGACGTCGTTCTGCAGGTCTGGATAGCGGTCGAGCTGTGCCTTCAGTACCTCTAAGGTGGCCTTGGTATCGGCCTCGGCCGAATGGGCCTCGTTCAGGTCCTTGTCGCAGTAAAATTTATATGCCGCCACCAGCGTTCTCTGTTCCTTTTTGTGGAAAATATTCTGCACGTCGATGAAGTGCCTTTTCTTGAAGTCTACATCGATGCCTGCCCGCAAAAACTCCTCGACCAGCACCGGAATGTCGAACTTGTTCGAATTGTATCCGCCCAGATCACACCCCTCCAAATAGCTCCACAGCGATTTTGCGATCATCGGGAACGTAGGGCAATCGGCAACATCCTTGTCGTAGATGTGGTGAATGGCCGATGCGGTTTCCGGAATGTGCATCTGCGGATTCAGCCGTCGGGTCTTCACCTCTTCGCTGCCGTCCGGCATTACTTTGACTAACGATATCTCGACAATCCGGTCTTTCGACGGATCCACTCCGGTCGTCTCCAAGTCCAGAAAAACGATCGGTCTTTTCAGATTCAAATTCATCTTCCTTCGATGGCTTGAGTGCCTTAAGTTTTGTGTTTGAAGGGTTATGCGTTGATCATCATCGGCATCAGCAGCATCAGGGTATCCGAGCTCGGGGCTTCGTCATAGACGGGTTTGAAGACTCCGGCACGCGTGGAGTCGGCCAGTTCGAGCAGCACGTTCTGGGTGTCGATGTTGGATAGAATCTCGATCAGGAAGGTCGATTTGAACCCGATCGAAATGTTGTCGCCGTCATATTCGCACGGGATGGACTCCTGAGCCGATACCGAGAAGTCGAGGTCTTGTGCCGTCAGGTGGATTGTACCGCGTTCGATATCCATTTTGATCAGGTTGGTGGCCTGATTCGAACATACGGCTACGCGTCGGATGCCGTTGAGCAGTTCTACCCGGTCGATCTGGATATGATTGGGGTTGTTGGTCGGAATGACCGCATTGTAGTTGGGGTAGTTACCTTCGATCAGACGGCAGATCAACGTGCTGTTCTTGAGCTTGAATACCACATTCTTGTCGTCGAACTCCATCGAAATATCCTCTTCCTCTTTGCCCAAGATACCTTTGAGCAGGTTGGCCGGTTTTTTTGGAAGGATGAACGATGCTGTAATCTCCGTTTCGGCCGGAGCAACGAATTTGACCAGTTTATGGGCATCCGTTGCGACGAAGGTGAGGTTTCCTGCCTCGAAGTGGAAATAGACGCCGTTCATTACGGGACGCATTTCGTCGTCGGCCGTAGCGAAAATCGTTTTGTTGATTCCGCAGAGCAGGGTTCCTGTGTCGATCGAGAGGCTCTGTTGGTTGTCGGATTTCAGCTCCGGAAGGTTCGGATAGCTCAGCCCGGAGGTTCCCGGGATGGTGAGCTTTCCGGTTTTCCAGCTGATGTTGATCTCCCAAGTCGACTCATTGGCTTCGATCGAGAGCGGTTGTTCGGAGAACTCTTTGAGCGAGTCGAGCATCAGCTTGACGGGCACGGCCATGAGTCCGGCCTCCTCCATGTTCTCGACAGGGAGCGATCCGATCAGCGTGGTTTCCAGATCGGAGGCGGTGATTTTCAGTACGCCGTCTTTCAGGTCGAACAAGAAATTATCCAGAATCGGAAGCGTATTTTTGTTGCTGACAACCTTGCTCAGGGTTTGCAGTACATTCAGCAAAGCGGTAGATGATACGACAAATTTCATAGTTATTTATGGTTTTATATGTTTTGAAGCAACTTTTATCCATTCAAAGATAGGACAAAAAATCAAATTCTGGCCAGCCGGTCGAGAGACGTTGTTATCATCTTATCAACAAAAGGCTGATAGTCGGTCTCCATGTCGAGCGCAACGCGTTGAGCGATAACCGTACAGATGGTAGCGGCGTCGTGTCCCATGAGCAGCGAGAGTCCGGCCAAAGCCGAGCCTTCCATCTCGAAGTTGGTGAAACGATAGGGACCATAGCGGAATGTCTCGATTTTTTCGTTCAACTGAGGGTAGGCCGGAGACAGACGGAGATGTCGCCCCTGAGGGGCATAAAAACCCGGGGCCGAAATGGTCATGCCGCAGTGCGTACAGTCCGAAAAAAGTTTGGCCAGTCGGTCGGAGCAACGGACAAAGTAGGGGGTTGTCAACAGCTTGTTCCAGTCCGTATGCTTGAGAAATGCAGCCTCCATCGCTTTGTCGCAAACCGAGTCGCGTCCTTGGTAGAAGTTTAACAAGCCGTCGAACCCTACCGAGATACGGGAAAGAATCAGGTCGCCGATCTTCAGGTCGGGCTGTATGGCGCCACAGGTACCGATGCGCAGCAGTGTCAAACGGGTTTTATCTGCTTTTTCGGTACGTGTCCCGAAATCGATGTTGAACAGGGCGTCCAGTTCGTTGAGGACGATATCGATGTTGTCGGTACCGATGCCGGTCGAAATAACGCTGATGCGTTTCCCTTTGTATGAGCCGGTTACCGTGACGAATTCGCGGTTCGCGGTTCGGAGTTCGATCGTGTCGAGATAGCCGGCAATCCGGTCGACACGTCCCGGATCTCCGACCAGAAGAATGGTCGGCGCTACTTGTCCGGGTTTCAAGTGCAGATGGAAAATCGAACCGTCGTGGTTGATGATTAATTCGGAGGAGGGAATGATTCTCATAAATTTATGGCTGAGGATTTTTATTATTGGCATAAAAATAATTATTTTGTGTCAAAATTCATAAAAACGAATGTTATGACACTGATAAAATCGATATCCGGAATACGCGGCACGATCGGCGGAAATGCCGGCGATAATCTGACCCCACAGGATTTGGTAAAGTTTACAGCGGCTTATGTCGAATGGCAGAAAGAGAAGAATGAAGGGAAACGATTGCGGGTAGTGATCGGACGCGATGCGAGACTCTCCGGAGGCTGGGTCTCTTCGATTGTCGAGGGAACGTTGTGCGGTTGTGGTGTCGATGTCGTGAATATCGGGCTGGCGACCACGCCGACCGTTGAACTGGCGGTGACCGGTTACAGAGCCGACGGCGGTATTATCCTGACAGCAAGCCACAATCCGAAACAGTGGAACGCTCTGAAATTATTGAACAATCGGGGCGAGTTCCTGAACGATGCCGAAGGGAAGCGCGTATTGGCCATTGCGGCAGCGGATAACTATAAGTTTGCGGATATCGATCATATCGGGACGGTAATTTCTCGGGAAAGCTACAATGAGGAGCACATCGAACGAGTGCTTTCGCTGCGGTTGGTCGATTGCGATGCGGTTCGTGCGGCTCACTTTAAGGTGGTTGTCGATGCGGTCAACTCGGTGGGTGGAGTCGTGATCCCGGCTTTGCTTCGGGAGTTGGGAGTCGAAGTGATCGAATTGAACTGTACCCCCGACGGCCACTTTGCCCACAATCCGGAACCCATTCCCGAACATTTGACGGAGATATCGGCTCGGGTCGTGGAGGAAAAGGCCGATCTGGGCATTGTCGTCGATCCGGATGTTGACCGTTTGGCCTTGGTTTGCGAGGACGGAACGATGTTTGGCGAGGAGTACACGCTGGTGGCCGTTGCGGACTATATTCTTTCGCATACGAAAGGGGCGACCGTGTCGAACCTCAGCTCTTCGCGGGCCCTGCGCGACGTAACCGAAAAACACGGCTGCACCTACTATGCCGCTGCGGTGGGCGAGGTCAACGTCGTAACGCGTATGAAGGAGGTCGGAGCGGTGATCGGTGGAGAAGGCAATGGCGGGGTGATCTATCCCGAATGTCACTACGGTCGGGATGCCTTGGTCGGTGTAGCCCTGTTCCTGACGCATTTGGCCCACTCGAAGATGAGTGTTTCGGCGTTGCGGGCCACCTATCCGCAATACTATATCTCGAAAAACAAGATTCAGCTTACGCCGCAGATCGATGTCGACGCAGTTTTGAAGCAGATCAAGGAGAAGTATGCACACGAACAGGTCAACGATATCGATGGTGTGAAGATCGATTTCCCGACCGAGTGGGTGCATCTGCGTAAATCGAATACGGAGCCGATCATCCGCATATACAGCGAAAGCAAGGATAAGGCGTCGGCCGATGCCTTGGCCGAGAAGATCATGGCAGATATTCGGGAGGCGGTAGCTTTGTCCCGATAGGTACGGTGTTTACAAGACGGAGGGGAAAGACTGCTTGTAAGGGAGAAGTTTTTCCCCTTCTTCTTTCTTTTTTAGAGATTGACTGGTAGGATCTGCTTTCCCGGTAAAGATTAATTGTAGCGAAGACGATAACAGATGGTAACCGATTTCCGATTGAAGGTGTTCCGTGTGGCGGCCGAACGGTTGAGTTTTACACGTGCGGCAGAGGAGCTGTTTATTTCGCAGCCGGCCGTTACGAAACATATCAACGAGTTGGAACGGCAGTTGGGGGTTCCCTTGTTCGTGCGGCGAAGCAATTCGGTATTTCTGACCTCGGAGGGGGAGGTGTTGCTTGGGTACGCACGGCGCATATTGGCTCTCTACTCCGATTTGAACGATGCGTTGAGCGACGACCATGCGGAAGCGGTCGGAACGTTGCATGTCGGAGCCAGTACGACGATTGCCCAGTATCTGTTACCGGCTGTCTTGTCCCATTTCAAGCAGCGCTATCCGCAGATCGGCGTGACATTGACGGATGGCAATACGAGGCAAATCGAGCGGATGGTTGCCGATGAACGGCTCGATTTTGGATTGATCGAGGGCGTGGCACGCGATCCGCAACTCCATTACGAGCCCTTTATGGAGGATGAATTGGTACTGGTTACGGCTGCGGACAACCGATCGGTAACGCAAGAGGAGATCGTCCTCTCGGAGTTGACGAAACTGCCGATGGTGATTCGAGAGGCCGGTTCCGGAACGTTGGAGGTGGTGGAGCGGGCGTTGGCAGCGCAGGGGATTCCCATGCGTTCGTTGTCGGTCGAGATGCAGTTAGGCAGTACCGAAAGCATCAAACACTATCTGTACGGTTCTCGGGTCGTGGCATTCGTGTCGATTCATGCGGTTCTGGAGGAGTTGCGACACAATATGCTTCGGGTGATCGATATTCGTGACCTCTCGGTGACCCGAAATTTTAGTTTTGTCTCGCGTCACGGGTACAACAGCCGATTGAGCAATCGTTTCAAGCAGTTTTGCGCGGAGGAGTGGGGAAACGTTCCCGGATGTAAAGCGAAGAAGTGACGGCACAACGATCCGTACGGACCCTCTATACCTATCGATGAGTCGGTCGCAATCTATGGAGTGGGCCGCAGGCTATTCATGCGCTCGGGACTGAGCATCACTGAAATAGGTGTTACTTTCTGTTGGTGTATCCCGAAGGCGCTTTGTGGGATTGGAATGCTTCACGACAACTGCAGAATGATTGTAACCCTATGTTGTTTTACACATTCCATTTGCCGAATTTCTGTTTGGTCAAGAGCGTTTCGATGTGCTGCACGCCGGCTCTCTGGATAATAAAAAAACGGAATAAAAAAGAGCCGTAAATCTTACGGCTCCTTTCTATTTCTGATCGTACTAAATTACTCTTCAGCGACTACTTCGAATTTGATCGTAGCACCAATGCCCTTGTAGATCTTTACAGAGGCTTCGTAAGCGCCGATCGTCTTTACGGGATCAACGCTGATGCTTTTACGATCCACTTCGATTCCCTGAGCTCCGAGAGCTTCTGCCAGATGGGCAGCGGTAACCGAACCGAAGATACGGCCCTCTTCAGCCTTAGCCGTAATTTTCAATACGGTTTCGGCGAGCCGTGCGGCCAGAGCCTCTGCATCGGCAACCAATTTAGCCTCTTTGTGGGCTTGTTGTTTCAGGTTTTCGGCCAGAACTTTGCGGGCAGAAGCCGTTGCACTCTTGGCGTATCCCTGAGGAATCAGGTAGTTATTGGCGTAACCGGGGCGAACCTCAACGATGTCGTTGGCATAACCCAAGTTCTCGACGTCTTTGATAAGAATTACTTGCATGATTTTTCCTCCGGTTTAATATTATTTGAACATATCGGTAACGAAAGGCAGCAGCGCCAAGTGACGGGCACGTTTTACGGCGGTAGCTACTTTCTTCTGGAATTTCTGAGAGGTTCCGGTCAGACGGCGGGGCAGGATTTTACCCTGTTCGTTGAGGAATTTCTTCAGGAATTCGGCGTCTTTGTAATCGACATATTTGATACCGGCTTTTTTGAAGCGGCAGTATTTTTTCTTTTTAACCTCTACGGTAGGAGGATTCAGATATCTGATTTCGGATTGATTCTGTGCCATGACTGTTACTCCTGTTTTGATTTGTATTTGTTTCTACGTTTTTCGGCGTACTCGACAGCGTATTTGTCCATTTTGAAGGTGAGGAAACGGATAACGCGTTCGTCACGACGGTACTGGGTTTCGAGAATGTCGACAAGGCTGCCTTCGCCCTCGAATTCGATCAGGAAATAAAAGCCGGTGGTCTTTTTCTGGATCGGATAAGCGAGTTTCTTGAGTCCCCACTCTTCGCCGCTCACGATCTGACCGCCGTTCTCGGTGATGACACCTTGGAATTTGCTAAACAGCTCTTTGGTCTGAACGTCAGAGAGAACCGGTGTAGCAATGAAAACGGTTTCGTAATGATTCATAACGTTTTGTCGTTTTAATTTTTGTAAAATGTGCCGCAAAGGTAATAAAAAATAGCGAATTGGCAATTGTTCGCTTGATTTTTTCTGCGAGAGCGGTTGATGGGGTGGATTTTAGGCGCGAGAGGAAGCGGCTTCGGTCTCGACAGAGGGTCGTTTGGTGTGAGAACTCCCAAATCTCCGTAAGAAAAACTCAGCGGTCAATCCTCCATCACGAGGCGATACCTTGATCTTACTTATCTCCCAATATTTACGACCGGGGTAATCCTTTTGTGCTTTTCGAGACGTACAATCCGAAACAAATCGCTATCTTTGTAGAATCGAAATCTTATCGTTAAACGAATCTATCAACTGTTATGGCTGAGTTTATTTATCAGGAGCCTTTCCCGCTCTCTGAAGATACCACGGAGTATCGCCTGCTTACAAAAGATTATGTTCGTGTGGTCGAGTGTGACGGCCGTAAAATTTTGAAAATAGACCCTAAAGGTTTGGAGTTTTTGGCCGAAGCGGCATTCTCCGATGTGTCGTTCTATCTGCGTTCGGCACATCTGCAAAAACTGGCCGACATCCTGAAGGATCCCGAGGCTACCGACAACGACAAGTTCGTTGCCTATACCATGCTGTTGAATCAGGTGGTAGCTGCTGATGGAGAGTTGCCTACCTGTCAGGATACGGGTACTGCCATCGTGATCGGAAAGAAGGGGGAAGATGTCTATACCGGAGCCAACGATGCCGAAGCTCTCTCGAAAGGGGTTTATGAGACATACCGCAAACGGAATCTGCGCTATTCACAGGTGGTTCCGTTTACCATGACCGAGGAGAAAAATACCGGAACGAACCTGCCGGCTCAGATCGATCTGTATGCCACGCAGGGCAATCAGTACAGCTTCCTGTTCATTACGAAGGGAGGCGGTTCGGCCAATAAGACGTTCCTTTATCAGCAGACCAAAGCGCTGCTCAACGAGGAGTCGCTGACCAAATTCATCAAGACCCATATCATGGATCTGGGAACATCGGCATGCCCTCCGTACCATCTGGCGTTGGTCATCGGGGGTACGTCGGCCGAAATGAACCTCGCTACCGTGAAGAAGGCTTCAGCCGGATACCTCGACCATCTGCCTACCTCTGGAAACGAGGGTGGTCGGGCATTCCGCGACCTCGAATGGGAAGATAAGGTGTTGAAAATCTGTCGTGAGAGCGGAGTTGGTGCTCAGTTCGGTGGTAAATATCTGGTACACGACGTACGGGTGATCCGTCTGCCGCGTCATGCAGCCTCCTGCCCTGTCGGACTCGGAGTAAGCTGCAGCGCCGACCGGAACATCAAGGCAAAGATTACCGAAGAGGGTATTTTCCTCGAACAACTGGAGAAGAATCCCGCACGCTTCTTGCCGAAGTGTGCACCGAACATGCAGCCGCCCGTCGAGATCGATCTCGATGAGGGAATCGACAAGGTGCGTGAGATTCTGACGAAATATCCGGTGAAGACGCGGTTGAACCTGAAGGGAACCCTGATCGTAGCTCGTGATATTGCACACGCCCGCATCAAACAGATGATCGACGAAGGCAAACCGATGCCCGAATATTTCAAGAAACATCCGATCTACTATGCCGGACCGGCCAAGACGCCGCAGGGTATGGCTTCGGGAAGCTTCGGTCCGACGACGGCAGGGCGTATGGATCCCTATGTCGACCTGTTCCAAGACCACGGAGCATCGTTGGTCATGGTGGCCAAAGGAAACCGCAGTCAGGCGGTGACCGATGCCTGCAAGAAACACGGTGGCTTCTATCTCGGTTCGATCGGCGGTCCGGCTGCCGTATTGGCGAAGAACAGCATCAAGAGTGTCGAAGTGGTCGACTTCCCCGAATTGGGCATGGAAGCGGTGCGCAAGATCTATGTCGAGAACTTCCCTGCATTTATTATTGTGGACGACAAGGGCAACGACTTCTTTGCTGAATTCAAGAAGTAATTTCTGAACTATCGAGGCGTCTGGTTCGGACCGCGTCAGTTGGGCGAAATCAGATCGGACGGACTCTTCGTTATAGATTTGAGGGGGCGCATATCCGAATATGCACCCCCTCAAATCTATTTATTGCTCATCTTCCTTCTCGATGGGGATGAACCGATCGGGAGTATTGCCCGTGTAGCGGATGATGTCGTATCGGAAGTAGGTGTCGGCCGGAACGGCATACCCCATCTGTTTGTAAAAAATACCGTCGAGGGTCATTCTGTACAGATCGCGGTATCCCTTTACCGGGGTAAAGACCATCTTCTCTTCGGTCGTTTGGAACATAAATCCACCATCGGAGAGCTCCTTGAATGAAACGACCCGTACCGGACGGGGGCCGTTTTTCGTCAGATTCATGTAGAGCGAGTCGTTCAAGTGCCAAGCATATTTCCATTCGGGGTCGTCTTCCAGATAAAACTTTCCGTCGTGGGGATATACATGGATCCAGAAGCCGGTGTAACGCGTGATCGAGGAGTCGATGTGCGTTTCGACCTTTTGTGCGAGGCATCGTTGCAAGGCCCGCTCATAGGCGATCTTTCCCCCTCCGACTTCTGTCATGAAACGTTCGAACCGTTTGCGCAGCGAATCGGCGCTGAACCAGCGTTGTGCGGAGGAGGAGCGGCTGTGGTCGATGTAGGTGTATTGGCGGAACGGTGCACCACTCTTCTCTCCGTATTGGGTTCGGATTACGGTGATCGAATCGAACGGGGTGGGGGGCGTCGGAAAGTCGTTGAAGGTTCCGCTCGGTTGGTTGCGGATCGAGTCTGCTACGGCTTGCCGGAAGGCCAGTTCCGCGGCACGGATTGCTTCCCGACGTGCTAAGGCCACTGAGTCGAGGAGAACCGTGGAGTCACTTTGTCGACCGGTGATCCGGGTAAACCACGTCTCAATCTGCTGACAGCTCGTTAGCAGAAGGGCGAACAGTAACGGTACGGAGAGCAATCGTTTCATATATCGTGAGCAGAGTGTCTATTCTTCGGTAATTTTTTCGAACCCGTCGACGGTTTGTCGGGAAGTGGTGGCGTAGCGGATCATGTCGAACATGCGCACATGGGTAACGGGAATGACGTAACAGGGTAATTGGTTGTTGACGGTTTTTCTGTATAGAGCGCACCGCTCGTCCACCAGACGGAAGTCGATCTGCTCGTCTCCGATACGGATGCGGAAATTGCCCGAAGTATCGGCTTTGAGCTCCTGCATGGTGCGGCGTTCGCATGTCGACCCGTCGAAATGGGTGTAGGATGAATCGGCAATCTGCCAGAATTCGGTTCGTCGGTTCGGGAAATCGATGTAGAAGCCTTGACGGTCTGGATATTTGTAAACAGGTATCCAGAAGTCGCGGCAGGCGGTCAAAGCGGTGGAGTCGATGCCGGCCGGTAATGCAGGTTTGTGGTTCACGTTCGGTGCGGCAGGGAGAGGTCTGGAAGGTCCTGTTGGTGGAGCACTGTGACCTCCGGGAAGGAGTCTTTTTAGCGAATCGTTTTCGAACCATCGGTAGACCGGATGGGCCCGGTTGTGCTCGATGTAGCGGTAGCACAGGGTTGTGTCTCCGGCATAAATGTTGCGTTTGATTTCGAGCAGGGTGATCGAGTCGTCCGGATCGGGTGCCTCAAAAAGAGGACCGCCCAACTGTTTGCGCAGTGAATCGGTCGGGGTGTAGACCGGTTCAGCAAGCTCCTGAGGAAGCAGGCTGTCGAGTCGAACCGTCGAATCCGAGCCCGGGGCGTTGCTCCTTCCGGCAAACGGATTGGTGCATCCGATGAAGATGCCGGCCGTGAGAACAGTGAAAAGCAATCGACCCTTTGTCATGAACCATGAAGTTTTTGTGTCCGAGGCGGTGTGCCGTTTTCAAAAATAAGCAGAAAAAGGGGTTTGTGCAAATCCTTTTTTGCGTTTTTCGTGTGGCGATACAATATGCCGAAGATGCCGGGCGTTTTATTGTGAGGGCTGGGTCTAAATGTCAGCTATCTGTTTCACAATATTATAAAAACAGTTATTTTTGCGGACGAAATGATTTTATAAGGTATGTTACGTTTGATGAAATATATGGGTGTCGCGGTGTGTCTGCTGTTGTCGGCAGCCGTGCAGGGGCAAGATGTCGAATTCAACGTGGAGGCTCCCTCCGTCGTGGCTTCGGGAGAGGCCTTCCGGATCGAATTTTCGCTTAACGCCAAGCCTTCGCAGTTTACCCCTCCCGCAACCTTCTCCGGTGTGGATGTGCTTGCCGGACCTACCCTATCGGAGGGTACCTCCGTGTCGATCATCAACAACAATGTGACCAAAAAATCGTCCTATACCTATACTTATGTATTACAGGCCAATACCGTGGGTAATGCAACCATTTCGGGGGCGACGGCTACGGTGGACGGCAAGACCTATTCGACCAAACCGATCAACATCGAGGTGGTCGATGGAGGAAGTCAAAGTGCGGGAAGTGGGGGCGGCCAGAGCGCTCAAACGGGTTTCCAATCTTCGAACAGGGTCGGGGCCGACGATTTGTTGGTGCGGGTAACCGTCGATCGCCATACGGCTTACAAAGGACAACCGGTGCGGGCCGTCTTCAAAATCTACACCCGGGTGCAGCTCGGACGGATCGAGAATATCAAATTCCCGGCGTTCAACGGTTTCTGGACTCAGGAATTGGACGTCAGCGGATATGACTGGCAACGGGAGACTCTGAACGGAAAGGATTATAGTTCGCGGGTTATCAAGGAGGTGTTGCTCTATCCCCAGCAGTCGGGGCAGCTGCACATCGAACAGTTCAGCGTGACGGCCGTTGCTCAGATTGTGGTCCAGTCTCAGCGTCCACAATCGCTCTTCGACGACTTCTTCGGAGGCGGTCAGCAGATTCAGGAGGTACGCAAAGACCTCGTATCATCTCCGATCGCCATCACGGTAAAGGATTTTCCGGCAGGAGCTCCGGCTTCGTTCAATGGTGCGGTAGGACAGTTCCAGATGAGTGGAAGTCTGGATAATCAGAGCGTATCGGCCAACGGCTCGAACAATCTTGTGCTGAAACTGTCGGGAAGCGGAAACTTGCCGCTGATTCAGGCGCCGGACATTCAGATGCCCTCTTCTTTCGAACAATACAACAAGAAGACCACCGAGAGCCTGACCCACAATGCGAACGGAATTACCGGATACCGTCAGTTCGAATACCCCTTCATTCCGCGAGCCGAAGGCCGTTATACGATCGGGCCGGTAGAGTTCAGCTATTTCGATCCTTCGGCGGCAAAATACGTTACGTTGTCGACGGCTGTATTCAATGTGGAGGTACGGCCCGATTCGACGGGTACAGGTCTGTCGGGTGGCGGCGTCATCAGCGGGATCAATAAAGAGGACCTCAAAATTCTCGATCGCGACATCCGCTTTATTCGGATCGACAACCCCGGATTGCGGCGGATTGGCAATGTATTCTTCGGCAGTTTGTGGTATTTTATTGCGCTGTTGCTGATTCTGGCTGCTTGTGCGGGAGGATACCACTTCTTGAAAAAGCACCTGCAGGATATGCAGAATACGATCCTGATTCGGAACCGAAAGGCGAACAAGGTGGCCTTGCAACGGCTCAAGATGGCGCTGCAATATATGGAAAATGGAGAGGAGAAACCGTTTTACGAGGAGGTGTTGCGGGCTTTCTGGGGATATATGAGCGATAAACTGAATATTCCGGTTTCGAATCTTACGAAAGACAACATTCGGGAAGAGTTGCAGAAGCGTGGAGTGGCTCCTGAACAGATCGCACGTTTTATCGATACGATCACGACGTGTGAGTATGCACAATACTCGCCCTCCGCATCGGGACAGATGAGCGAAGTGTATCGTTCGGCTGCAGCCATCCTTTCGAAACTCGAATCGGTAATAAAAAAGTAAAAACAGGGAGATGTACGATATGAAAAGTGTGATAGCCGTCGTTGCGGTACTGTTTGCCGCGCTTTGCTGTACTCCTGTCGGAGCGAAAGATCGGGCCTACGCTGCGGTGTGGGACAGTGCGAATACGGCCTATATCGGAGCCGATTACGAAGCGGCCATTAAAAATTACGAACAGTTGCTCGATTCGGGCTACGAAAGTGCAAAACTCTATTTCAATCTGGGAAATGCCTATTTCAAGAAGGGAATGAACGGACGTGCGATCCTAAACTACAACAAAGCCTTGAAACTGGCTCCGGGAAACGACGATATTCGCTATAACCTTTCCCTCGCAAATGCCTATGTGCAGGACAAGATCGAAGAGGTGCCGGTTTTCTTTCTCAAACGGTGGCTGATCGATTTGGGAAACCGTTTGAGCGGCAATACGTGGTCTGTGTTGAGTTTGGTCTTTTTTGCTCTGTTGCTGATCGGTGTGGGTACCTACCTGCTGTTGCGACGGATGATGTGGCAGAAGGTCGGATTCTACGGAGCAATCGTCTCGGCCCTGTTGTTCGTGGTGTCTGTTGTCTATGCTTCGGTGGATCGAAAAGCCCAACTGAATCCTTCGGAAGCGATCGTCATGGCCTCGGCTGCACCCGTGAAAAGCTCTCCGGACGAAGGTAGCAAGGATATCTTCGTGCTGCATGAGGGTACGAAGGTCCGGGTCGAGGGATCGCTCGGCGAGTGGCGTGAGATTCGCATCGCCGATGGAAACAAAGGCTGGGTCGAAGTGGCTTCGATCGAGATGATCGACTGATTCCGAAACACGATCTGGTATGGCAAAATTGCTCGATGATGTTGTGGGTGAGTTCTCCAGACTGCCCGGAATCGGACGAAGAACGGCTCTTCGTTTGGCAATGCATCTGTTGCGGATGGAAGAGCACGATGTAGAGTTGATGAGTCGTGCCATTCTGCGGTTCCGGACAGAGATCCGCTATTGCTCCTGTTGCAACAACCTGTCGGATGGAGACAAGTGTGAGATCTGTTCCGATCCGACGCGGGATCATTCGCTGGTTTGTGTAGTCGAACAGGTCAAGGATGTATTGTCGATTGAACAGACCCGCCAGTATGAGGGGGTGTATCATGTGTTGGGCGGGGTGATCTCTCCGATGCAGGGAATCGGACCGTCCGATCTGAAAATCGATCTTTTGCTCGATCGGATAGCCCGGGGAGAGGTTCGTGAAGTGATTCTGGCGCTGAGCACAACGGTAGAGGGAGAGACCACCTCGTTCTATATTGCTCGAAGAATTCAGGAATACGGAAATGTCAAATTGACCTCTATCGCGCGGGGGATTGGTTTCGGTGACGAGCTCGATTATGCCGATGAGTTGACCATTGCCCATGCGTTGCACAACCGTCGTCCGTTGTAGGTGAGCACGAGTTTTCGTGGAGTATTTATATAAGCAAAGGGAGAGTATTGTATAACTCGTTTTGTTCTATTGAGTTGCGAGAATCAAGTGCTCGTTGAATCGGTGCATGCAGACAAACAAAAAAGAGAACATTCTCGATGAATGTTCTCTTTTTTGTTTGTCGGGGTACCGGGATTCGAACCCGGGACCTCCAACTCCCGAAGCTGGCGCGCTAACCGGACTGCGCTACACCCCGTGACAAATCGGATGCAAATATAGTAATTATTTGTTCCTCGACAAAAAAATGAACAAAATTTATTTGTGAGTCCAAGTGTGCTTTTTCTTTGGGAAAAATTGGAGAATATGAAATAAAGACATATATTTGTAGTATAAAGAGAGGTTTGCTCCTTGTGGAAAGCAAGGGCAGACAAAAGAAAAATATGACAGATATAGCCTTTGGCAGTTTATTTGAATGAGATAAAGGAGTTGGTATATGGCTTGTTCATGAAAACTCAGTCGCAGTGTGACCCAGTAATGTCGGGCGACTGAAAGTCCATGAAGATACCATGGTGTGAAGAGGAATTATATAAACGGTATTTTTAATTTAAAACAGTTGTATTATGAAAAAGTATCTGATCGCAACAATGGTAATGCTGGTTGTTTCGGCAATGCCAGCTCTCGCTCAAGACGATGGATTGATGGAGGCGCAGACCAAAAGAGGTCCTTACCTGACCAATCGGTTGTTTGACAACATCTTTATCGGTGTTGCCGGCGGTATCAACGTCTATCAAGGCGAAAGCGATAGCTATGGAAATCATGTCGCTCCGGCTTTGGATGTTTTCGTGGGTAAATGGATTACGCCTTGCGTAGGTTTGCGCTTGCAATATTCGGGCTTGAAAGCCAATGGTTGGGACAACGCCCGCAGCCCCTATGCCGTATCTTCAAAAGGTCCGGATTCAAAGGGAATGTATCAAGAAAAATTCAATGTGATGAACTTGCATGGTGATGTAATGTGGAACATCTCCAATGCAATCGGTGGATATAAAGAGACCCGTACGTGGAACTTCGTACCTTATGTAGGTTTCGGTTGGGCTCGTTCCGCTGCAAATCACCTTTATAACAACGAATTCGCCTTTACTTACGGTTTGTTGAACAACATCCGTCTGGGCAACTTGGTAGACTTGAACCTTGAGGTAAAACAGATGGTTGTTAACCAAGGTTTCGATCAGGTCGTTCGCGGTGCAAAAAGTGAGGGTATGTTCACGGTGACTGCCGGTTTGACATTCAAGCTGAACCGCCGCGGTTTCAACCGTCCTACCGTTGCTGTCCCGGCTGACTACACTCCGTACAACAACAAGATCGCTTCGTTGGAAGATGAATTGGCTAAATCGAGGGCCGAAGCAAAACGTCTCGCTGACGAACTGGCTGCTGAAAAGAACAAAGTGAAAGAGGCTCCGGCTGCAGCTCCTGCAATCGAAGGCCCGATCATGGGAACGTTCTTCAACATCGGAAGCTACACGATCACTCCTCAGGAGATCATGAATCTGGGTTATGTAGCTAACTATATCAAGGCTTATCCGAACAAGAAGTTTACGATCGTAGGTTATGCTGACAGCGCTACCGGTTCAGCAAAACGTAACCAATACCTGAGTCAACAGCGTGCTGATGCTGTTTGCAAAGTGTTGGTTGATCGTTTCGGTGTAGACGCTTCTCAATTGGAAGTAGTTGCTAAGGGTGGAACCGACAAATTCCCCGAAATTCCTTTGAACCGTGTCGCTATTGTTGAAAGCAACAAATAGTCGATAAGAGATTCGACATATTGGAGGGGCGGAGATGATCCGTCCCTCTTTTTTTGTACTTTTTGTTTTCTCTTTTTTGTCTCTTTACTTGGTGTGCTAGAAGGTTTTTATCGAGAAGAAAAGAGTGTGAATACGAAAGAGGGATAACGCTTATAGGTTGGATCGCAAAGTTGGATCGAAGGCACGTTGCAACATAATGATAACGATGGCAAAATCAGCTTGCGAACATTGGGGCTGATAGTGGGTAAACGGGGGGTATAAAGCGCTATCTTATTTTGGTAGACCTTTCCCTTCCTACTTCATTTAATCTACCGGCGGATATTTGCGACGGCAATCCATTTTATGAGAGAATAGGGGAGGGAATTTTTATTTTGCGCAGGTGTGTCGTTGTAATTTTTAAGGCGAGTTATGGCAAGAGGAGAGAAGTGTGGGCATGAGAGAAGCATGCGGATGGGGAAACGGTCAGACGTATCGTCGCAAAAGAGCAGGGCGGGCAGATAATTCTGCTCGCCCTGCTGCTCTGTTATTGAAAATTGATCTCTATATCTCTATTGTTGCGCTTCCTGAGCCAATTTGCCGAAATCCTCTGCCGATACGGTTTGTTCGTTGACCGTAATCTGATCCAAAACGGCGTTGACCACCTTGTTCTCGAACAGTTTTTCGTAGATCTTACGATTCTCTTCCTTGTTCGACAAGATGTTGTTGGCGTAGTTGCTCAGCGTTTCATCATCGACCTTCGGAATGCCGTAGTATGCGAATTGGGCAGCAGCACTTCTCTTGGCCTCTTCGGTAGCCTCCTCGGGGGTTACTTCGAGCTTCAGTTCGTTGATGTAGTGTTTCTGAATCAGGCTCCAGCGCATCATGTCTACGAATTGTGCGAAGTCCTTTTCGATCTCTTCCATCGAGAATTTGCCTTCGTTGATCGTGTAGAGCCAGTTTTTCAGGAAAGCCTCGGGCATAACGAGATTTGCCTTCTTCAACAAGAATTTACGAACGTCGATGTGCAACAGGAATTCGGTTTCGCGTGAAAGGTCACGGGAGATCTGTTCGTTGATGTATGCTTCGAACGCTTCCGGAGTCGTAATGTCGCCATCGGGGAATGCCATCTTGAAGAACTCCTCGTTCATCTCGGGAGCTTCGAACCTGCGGATTCTCGTTACGGTGAGTTTGTAGTTCGGATCCATACCTTCCAGTTCGTTCTCTTTTACTCCGAGTGCGGCAGCACGTTGAGCCGGCGTTTTGTAGAGTTTGGTAACGTCTACATCCATTGAGTCGCCGACCTTCTTACCCAAGAACGGTGCACGTTCCTCGTCGTTCATGCCGACCAAACCGACATAGGCCTCTTCGACCTTGTGGTCACCCTGTTCGAGGGTAACTTCGAGGGCGTCTTCCTTCTCGATGCTGTCAACATCGACCAACTTGCCGTAACGGTTCATGAAGTTGGAGCGGTAGCCATCCCGCATTTTATCCTCGATCTGGATGTTGTATTTGGTGATCTTGTCCTTTTTGCTGAGCTTGATTGCGATCTCCGGAGCGATACCCACTTCGAAAACGAACTCATATTCGGTATTGTTGTCGAAGTCGAGCGGCTGTTGTTTTTCACTCGGAATCATGTCGCCCACGAGGGTAAGTTTCTCCTTTTCGATGTAGTCGATGCAGGCTTTCGATGCGGCGCGATAGGACTCCTCGGCAACGACTCCTTTGCGGTACATCTTGTTGATGATTCCCATCGGAACCATGCCCGGACGGAAACCCGGAATGTTGGCTTTGCGTTTGTAGGTCCGCAGTGCTTTGTCTACCGCTTCGTTGTAGTCGGCTTCTCCGACGGTTACCTTGAGCAGGGTGGTGAGATCCTCAAGATTTTCTCGTACAATATTCATCGTTTCAATATTTTGTAGTTTTCTTACTCAAAAAGAGGACCGCCTTCAGAAACAATATTTCGGCGGTCGATGCAGTTGTGCGGATAAAGGGACTCGAACCCCCACGCCCGAAGGCATCAGATCCTAAGTCTGACGCGGCTACCAATTACGCCATATCCGCATAAGGTGGGTGCAAAGATAGTATTTTTTTCGGCCGACTGCAAATTTACGCGAAGATTTCGATCCGTTTCGGCGTTCTGTTTCTTTCAGTATGAGAGAACCTTTGCGCGTGCGGCGGGCTATCGGAGCAGAATGAAGTTGATGGATGCATGATCGACGCTCAATTGCGGGGTTCGATGCAGGGTGACGTCTATAAAGTGTATTCGCATCGAATCGACATTATATTGCAGAAAACGGTTTGCTTCTTTGTCGAGCCATTGTTCGGGGATCGTATCCGTCCGGACATAAGGAGTCCCGGCCAGTTGTCGGTCGAGCATTTCGTTCAGGTCGATGTGCCATGTTGTGCTGTCGTCATAAAGTTGTAGCGTTAAGGTGTCGTTGGTGCAGGTTTGTTTCCAACTTGCGGGAATGTAGAGAAGACGGGTGTAGCCCTCTAAAGAGATGGTTTGTTGTGTATTTGCACTTAGATATACGTATGAGGACTCTTCGGCAACGACGGTTTCGAAACCTCCCCATGTGACATACTGTTCCAATGTGCGGGGAACAATCTCCGTTTGGAAAGAGTGGGAGCCGGCGATGCCGTATCGCTCTTTCAGGGATTCCGATTTGTCGTGCTCCTCGAGATAGCTAAGCGTATTGTAAAGATCCCGGTAATCCTTTTTATGGATCGAATCTGAATCGGGGCGTTTGATCGGAGCGATTTTTCCCGTAGCGTCGGCCAGTTGCAATCGATCGATGAGTCGTTCGGCCCGGAGGTTTTGCGAGAGAAGGCCAAGCTGTCCGGCCCGGATCCCCGGTATATAGGTAACCAAGGCAAGCAGGACCACTGCCGACAGGGTGGCGTAGAGGTAACGTCCCCATCTGTGGCTGAAGAAGAGGCCGATTGTCAAGGTCATGACTACTCCGCAGACGATCAGATAAATGCGGTCTTCTGTCAATCCATACTGATTGATCCGGTATCCGACGCCGATCCAGAACATGATCAGTGCGGGCAGTGAGATCAGACTGAACCGCTCGTAGAACCATTTGCACGGCTGTTTCTGAAGAAGTGGCTGGAGTGCTTTGAGGATGGTGGCAAAGAGTATGAATCCGAATACGAGGTAGGCGATCCCTCCGCGCGGCAGAGACCACGTGATCGCTATGCGGACAAAATAGAGGTACAGGATGATCGTATAGATCCATGCGGCCGGAGTTAGCACGTATCGGGCCAGAATATCGAGAAAGGAGTTACCCGGAATCGGACGGTCCGGGGTCTGTTCGCTCTGTCGGTTGAAGGTCAGGAAGCAGAGCGGTGTCAGCAGGATGGAGGCCGATAGGAATGCGTAGAAGCTGAATTTGGACGGAATATGGAGATCGAAAATATATCCGAACGAGTAGACGATGGCGTTTACGAGCAGATAGGCGACCAGCGCTAAAAGACCGGCGGCGACCCAATCGACCAGATAGCGGATGATCCGTTCTGCAAAGCGTTTGTTCTCTTTGATCCAGTCGCTAAGGATGACGGCCAGCGGGCAGATCAACAACGCGATGATGTACTCGGTTGAGGTGATCCAATCCTTGAGGTCGGTCTTGATGAAGAGAACATATACGAGTGGAGAGAGATAGTAGATCAGGCGCCATTTCCCGTGGCAGAGTCGGTTCAGAATAAAACTGAGTCCGAAGAACAGCGGAGCCAAAGCAATGTACTCCTCCTGAATCGGAGACACCTTTTCGTAGGCTAACGTAAAGGTGACGAATGCATAGACGGTCGTGAAAATTTCGGCAGGGGCGAAACGTAGTGTCTCTCCGAGTTTTCCGATGAAGATGCGAATCTTTTGCCAAAGGGTTTTGAGCGAGGTCTGCATATTTGAATCGATTTATTTGGAAACTGATAGGACAAAATCGGTTGGAAAACATACTCCTTCTTGTGCGGAGCATGTTTTGAGACGGAGTGTGGCTAACGGTCGAAAGCCAGTTCACGCCCGCGTACCGTCGGATCGACACGTCCGTTTTCGTAGGCGATCTTTCCATTTACCAGAGTGCGTACCACCCGATGCGAGAAAGTCGTTCCCTCGAAGGGTGACCATCCGCATTTGTACAGGATGTTTTCCGGTGCGACCGTCCAAGGTGCATTTGGATCGACCAGAACGAGATCGGCGAAAAATCCCGGACGCAGAAATCCCCGTTCGTGGATGCGGAAACGCACTGCCGGAGCATGACACATTTTTTCGACAACCTGTTCCACCGTGCAAACGCCTTGTTTGGCCAATTCGAGCATTACCGTGAGCGAGTGTTGGATCAGCGGTCCTCCGGAGGGCGCATTCAAGTAGGGGCGCTCTTTCTCCTCCCGCAGATGGGGCGCGTGATCCGTTGCGATCATGTCCACCAAGCCGTTGGAGATACCCTCTCGCAGGGCTTGACGGTCTTCGGCGCTCTTTACCGCCGGGTTCCATTTGATCCAATTCCCTTTGGCCGCGTAATCGGCGTCGCAGAACCACAAGTGGTGTACGCACACCTCGTTCGTAATCTTCTTTTCGGCGAGGGGTTTTTTCTCGAACAGCGAGAGCTCCCGAGCCGTACTCAGGTGTAGCACATGCAGGTCGGTTCCGTAGCGTTGGGCCAGCCCCACGGCTTTTGAGGTCGAGCGGTAGCAGGCTTCGGCCGAGCGGATCAACGGATGCATCGACGCCGTGATGTGATCGCCGTATTTTGCACGGAAAAGTTCCATGTTGTTCCGTATCGTGGCTTCGTCTTCACAGTGCGTGGCAACCAATACGGGCGATTCGGCAAAGATCGCGGCCAGTGCCTTTTCGTCATCGACCAGCATGTTTCCGGTAGAGGAGCCCATGAAAAGTTTGATTCCGCAGATCCGTTTCGGATCGATTCGGCGGATTTCGTCGAGGTTGTCGTTCGTGGCACCCAAATAGAACGAGTAGTTTGCAGCCGAGGTTTGGGCAGCCCGTTCGAAACGCTGTTCCAGCAGTGCGCGGCTGACCGATGGCGGTTTGACGTTCGGCATATCCATAAACGAGGTGACCCCTCCGGCAACGGCTGCTGCCGATTCGCTTCCTATGTCGGCTTTGTAGGTTAGACCCGGTTCGCGGAAGTGAACCTGATCGTCGATCACGCCGGGCAGCACAAGCAGATCGGTGGCATCGATCACCGTTCCATCGAACGGGCCGGAAGGGTAGTCTCCGGGACCGACCTCCGCTATGCGTTCGTTTTCGATGAGAATATACCCTTTGTAACGTTCGTTTTCGTTGACGATCGTTCCGTTACGGATCAATAGGCGAGACATGGCTTAGGCATTTTGTTTCGGATGAACCGAACGGAAACGCAATTTCATAACGCCGAAGAAAGCTTCGCGGAAGATTCCTCCGCTCATTTTCGAGGCACCCTGCGTGCGTTCGGTGAAGATGATGGGCACCTCTTGTATCCGTGCACCGAGTTTCCATGCTGTATATTTCATTTCTACTTGGAATCCATATCCCTTCATCTGGATGGCCTCCATGTCGATTTTTCGCAGCAGGCCGGCGCTGTAACATACGAAACCTGCAGTGGCATCGCGTACGGGCATTCCTGTGACGAGCCGGACATAGGCCGAAGCGTAGTAGGACATCAGCACCCGTTTCATCGGCCAGTTGACTACGTTGACTCCCGTTACATACCGTGACCCGATGACCAGATCGGCTCCTTTGACGGCGGCTTCGGAGAGCCGGACCAGATCGTCCGGATTGTGCGAGAAGTCGCAGTCCATTTCGAACACGTAGTCGTATCCGTGATCCAGAGCCCAACGGAATCCGGTCAGATAGGCGGTGCCCAATCCCTGTTTTCCCGACCGTTCGATCAGGTGCAACGAATCGGGGTGGACCTTCTGTTGCTCTTTGACTATGTTGGCTGTCCCGTCCGGAGAACCGTCGTCGATAATCAGTAGATCGAATTTTTCGGGCAGGGAAAATACCTTGTCGATCATCGGACGGATGTTATCCAATTCGTTGTATGTGGGGATAATAACCAGATTTTTCATAACGCGTCAGGATGTAAAAGGATTCATTCTATCAAACAAATATACGAATTTTTTATGTTTTGCCTATTTTTGCCTCGAGATAATGGTTCGGATACGATCGTTTTGTGAAGATGGCGGTTTTTGAGCTCCGTCGGGCCGCTATTTCTGTCGGAAATAGGATCGTGGCAAGGGACGATCTTTTCTGTGAGTCAAGGAACCTTATCGCACTTATAAGATTATAATTACGTAGTTAAATCGAATATTTCGGTCGATATGCCTGTTGAATTGTCGTTGGTTTTGTCGCCCCGAGAGGCTTCCGATCCGGTCTATTACCTTCCGGAAGTGGCTCGTCGGCTTTCGGTGAAGCAGTCGCAGATTGCTTATGTACGTGTCGTGCGGCGTTCGATCGATGCGCGTGGCCGTGCCGTGCGGGTCAATCTGGGTGTACAGGTCTATGTCGACGGTGAGCAGGCTCCTCCCGAAATCCATTTCGACTACCCCTATGTAGGAGGGGTCACTCCTGTTGTGGTCGTCGGTTCGGGACCGGCAGGTCTGTTTGCAGCACTGAGGTTGATCGAACGAGGGTATCGCCCGATTGTACTCGAACGGGGCAAAGACGTTTCAGCCCGTAAGCGGGATATTGCCCGCATCAATCGCAACGGTCCGGTTGATCCCGATTCGAACTATGCGTTTGGAGAGGGTGGTGCCGGAACCTTTTCGGATGGGAAACTTTTTACCCGATCGAAAAAACGGGGCGATTTCCGGAAGGCTCTCGAGGTTTTCCGGTTTCATGGAGCCGACGAATCGATCCTGTACGATGCGCGTCCGCACATCGGGACCGATCGGCTGCCGCGAATTATTTCGGCCATGCGACGGACGATTACCGAAGCGGGAGGAGAGATCGTTTTCGGAGCGAAAGTTTCGGGCTTGTGTGTCAAGCAGGGACGGGTGACCGGTGTACGGTTCGGCGATACGCAGGTCGAAGGGGCGGCCGTTATTCTTGGGACAGGGCATTCGGCTCGCGATATTTATGAGATGTTGTATGAGCAGGGTGTACGGCTCGAGGCCAAAGCATTTGCCTTGGGCGTACGGGTCGAGCATCCGCAGGCGTTGATCGATGCTGCGCAATACCACATGCCCGAACGGGGAGCGTATCTGCCAGCTGCGGCCTATTCATTGGTGGCACAGTGCGGCGGACGTGGGGTCTATTCGTTTTGTATGTGTCCGGGCGGGTTTATCGTGCCGGCCATGACCCGCGCCGGAGAGTCCGTCGTGAACGGAATGTCGCCGTCGGGACGGAATTCGGTGTTTGCCAACTCGGGAATCGTTACCGAGGTTCGGCTTTCGGACTTCGAATATTTGCGCCCCTCTTGTGGCGAACTGGCAGGACTTCGTTTCCAACAGATGGTCGAGGAGGCGGCCTACACTCAGGTCGGAACGGCACAGGTGGCTCCGGCTCAGCGCTTGACGGATTTTGTGGCGGGGAAAAAATCAGTCGATCTGCCGCGATGCTCCTATGTGCCGGGAGTGGTTTCTTCGCGGTTGGATCGGTGGCTTCCCGATTTCGTCTCGGATGCGTTGCGGAGTGGTTTCGTTGCGTTTGGACACAAGATACGCGGCTTTGTGACTCGTGAGGCCTTGGTGGTTGGGGTCGAGTCGCGGACCTCCTCTCCCGTGCGGATTCCCCGCGATCCGGTGACCTTGATGCACCCCGAACTCGAAGGACTCTTTCCGGCAGGCGAAGGGGCCGGATATGCCGGAGGAATCATTTCGGCAGCAATCGATGGGGAACGTTGTGCCGATCGGGCGGTCGATTTTATCGAAAAGCGATGAACCGGAAGATTTTAGCACTTGCACTACCGAATATTATCTCGAATATTACCGTCCCGTTGTTGGGACTGGTCGATATCGCCATTGTCGGGCATCTCGGGGATGATTCGTTGATCGGAGGCATCGCCATCGGAACAGCGGTTTTCAACTTCATCTATTGGAACTTCGCCTTCTTGCGTATGGGAGCGAGCGGTTGTACGGCTCAGGCATACGGTGCGCGAAACTTTACGGAGATCGCTTCCGTGTTCGTGCGGGCCCTGATCTTGGCTCTGGCGGCTGCGCTGTTGCTGGTGGTGTTTCAACGGCCGATAGGGCATGCGGTATTTCTGCTGATGGACGGCACGCCGCATACGATGAGCTATGCGGCAGACTATTTTTATGCCCGGATCTGGGCGGCTCCTGCAACGATCTCGATGTTTGCCTTTCACGGCTGGTACATCGGTATGCAGAATTCGCGCTTCCCGATGTACATTTCGATCGGGGTCAATGTCGTCAATCTGATTTTCTGTCTTTGGTTTGCTTTAGGATTGGGGTGGGGGATCGTAGGCGTTGCGTGGGGAACTGTCGTCGCACAATACAGCGGTTTGGTGCTCTCCATCGTTTTGTGGGGTGTTTATTATCGGCGTTTTCTGTGGTATATCCGGATCCGCGAGTGTCTGAAGCTGGATGCTCTGCTCGCCTTCTTTAAAATCAATCGCGACATATTTCTGCGTACCGCGTGCATCGTTGTCGTCTACACGTTTTTCACCTCCGCATCCTCCGGAATGGGCGATACGATGCTTGCCGTCAATACGTTGCTGATGCAGCTCTTTACGCTCTTCTCCTATCTGATGGATGGTTTTGCCTATGCGGGAGAGTCGCTGGCCGGTCGCTATACGGGTGCACATAATGTGCAGGCCCTCAACCGATGCGTACGGCTGTTGCTTGTCTGGGGCGGTGTCGTGGCGGTACTCTATACGGGAGTCTATGCCTTCGGATGGAGGACTGTCCTCTCGCTCTTTACCGAGAGCCCTGCAATTCTATCCGAAGCCGGTGGCTACGTCGGATGGCTGATCGCGATTCCACTCGTGGCGTTCATTCCGTTTACGATCGACGGCATTCTGATCGGGGCAACCCGCACGGCCGTGATGCGCGACTCGGTATTTCTCTCCACCGCACTCTTCTTTGCCGTCTATTATGGATTCCGCTCGGTGATCGGGAACAATGCTCTGTGGGCGGCCTTTCTGCTGTTTCTGATCGCCCGGGGCATTCTTCAGTACTTCATGACGCACCGGCTGAAAATTATCGTTTGATCGAATCGAAATAGAGGGTCAAGAGCTCCTTGGCGGCAACAAAGGAACTTTTCTGGTTGGCAAGTACCAGCTGCTCGTACCGCTCGATTTCGTTTTCGATCCGCTCGTTCCGGTAGAAACTTTCGCGCAGCGCCTCGTTGATCGATTCGTACATCCAGTATTTCGATTGGCGGTTCCGGTTCTGTTGGTAATATCCGTTCTGTTTCGTGAACTTCAAAAAGTCTTCGATGCCGTTCCAGATTTCGGGCAGACCGTTACCCTCGACCGCCGAACAGGTGTAGACCTTGGGTTTCCACCCCGATTCGGGCATAGGAAAAAGATTCAGAGCGTTGGCAAAGTGGCTTCGGGCGATCTCTGCACGGCGTTCGTTGCCGCTGTCGGCCTTGTTGATTGCGATCATGTCGGCCATCTCCATGATGCCCCGTTTGATGCCTTGCAGCTCGTCGCCGGCTCCAGCAATCTGCAGCAACAGGAACAGATCGACCATCGAATGGACGGCTGTCTCGGATTGCCCGACACCCACGGTCTCGATGAAGATCACGTCGAAGCCGGCAGCCTCGCAAAGGATGATGCTCTCTCGGGTCTTGCGGGCCACACCGCCGAGCGAACCGGCCGACGGGGAGGGACGGATGAAGACGTCGGGATTGTGGACGAGGGTCTCCATTCGGGTTTTGTCCCCCAGAATTGAGCCCTTGCTGCGTTCCGAACTCGGATCGATGGCCAGCACCGAGAGCTTGTGTCCGAGTCGGGTCACCATGTTGCCGATTACCTCGATGAATGTTGACTTTCCGGCGCCCGGAACTCCCGTGATGCCGATCCGGATCGATCGGCCCGAGTGGGGCAGGCAACGTTCGATGATCTCCTGAGCCTGAGCATAATGATCGGATCTCAGGCTTTCGACAAGGGTGATGGCTTGCGAAAGGATGGTAATGTTGCCCTCAAGAATACCCTTCATGTATTCGTCGGTGGAGAGACTATGCCGTTTTACCCGGCGGAAGTGGGGATTCACCACGGGAGGTTGCGAAACGCCCCGATTGACGGAGAGTGCGCTGTCGTGTTCTTTGCCGTGTTGGTCTTCAAAATGTTCCATTTTCGTAGGATGTATCGGTCAGGACGAAGATACCAAATTTATTTTAACCGACCATCATAAGTTGGATTTGTTTCTCTTTGTTTTTGCAAATCGATGAAAACGTATTATCTTTGTCCTCCGTCCGGCGGATCTTCCGTCGGGGCCGACGGGGTGTAGCGCAGTCCGGTTAGCGCACCTGCTTTGGGAGCAGGGGGTCCTCAGTTCGAATCTGAGTACCCCGACGTGGAAAAGGGCATGAAGTTGAAAGAGCAGCTTCATGCCCTTTGTCTGTGATGGGGTGAGGGGGAAAATGCGACAAGGAGATAGATAAGAAGAAAAAAATGTTTCGGATGCGGAATTATTTTACGAAATTGGTAAAAAAGTAGAGAAAAGTAGGGTAAGAGGGGTAGAATCGGTATCGTGAATTAAAGGTTCATTTTCGTTCCGAGGAAGCAGTCTCCTTTTATTTTGTTTTGGGTGAAAAAATGATTTATCGACCGATACGCTGTATTCAGACAGGATGTGCACAAGGGGGTTACCGGTTTGTTCTCGAACTGGCGGGTGATCATCCGCTGATTGCCGTGGGGTTGAATCCGAGCACGGCGAACGAGGAGCATCCTGATCCGACGGTGCGGAAAATGATCGGATTTGCCGAACGGGCCGGATACGATGGATTGGTCATCCTGAATTTGTCTTCGGAGCGGGCGACCGATAAACAGAGGCTTGCGGCCTGTTTGGACGAAAAAATGCATCAGCGAGCTCTTCAAAACGTGCAAGAGGTCGTTATGCGGTATCCGGATGCCGATATTTGGGCGGCATGGGGCGATGGCGTCGGGGTTCGGCCCTATTTAAAGGGGTGCGTAAAAGATATTTTTGGGATACTGCAAAACAATCGGGGAAACCGTCTGCAAATCGGTGCATTGACGGCAAAGGGAAACCCTCGACATCCGCTGTACGTCTCCTTTCGGTGTAGCTTCGAGCCCTTTGATGTGGAGACATATTTGGAAGGATAGGTAAGATCGGTACCCCAGTTAGTTTTATTGTTCCTGTCTGACAAACAAATCGCTTTCTGTCTCAGGTGATATATTCCATACAATTTATATCAGTGATAAAGGTGTATTGGGATTGTATCGGGCTATACCAAAGAGTATGGAATGGAAAGCTAATTTTTATATGAATTTGATCCGAATCGATCGCTCCAGAATCCGAAATTCTCTTCTCAAGTTTGGTTTAATCGATTGAATTTCATATATTCGTCAAAACCTTGCGCCCTTATATTGAGGCGTTTGCTTGTGTATTATGATGAAGATTCTCGAGAAATTATCGTTCCGGAAGCTTGTGTGCTGCCGGATGATTTGTTATTTGTCGTGCCTGTTGGGACCGTTGTGGAGTATGGCTCAGGTGCGGATCGATATGCCGGATAAAAGCGTGGATGTCGACCGGTGGATTGCTACCCGTTTTGCAAAAGGAAAAGTCCCTCCGTTTTCGTTTAAATACGGCGAAGTCGCGTCGGATAAGATAATCCGGTCGTGGCATTATGGAATTGAAAATGTGGAATCGGGCGACTCTTCGGTTGTCGAAAGAGTTTATACCTATCGGAGCCCGGAAGGGCTGGAGGTCTCTTGTCGTGTGAAGGGGTTCAAAAAGTTCGGAGCAGTGGAGTGGCTGCTTCGGTTTAAAAACACATCTGACCAAAATTCTGCCACATTATCACAGGTCAAAACAGTGGATGCCGAGTTCCGGTACACTGAAGGTGGCCCGTTTAAGCTGCATTATGCTGAAGGAAATCATATTTCGAAATCCGATTATCATCCTCGAACCCAGATTTTTCAAAGCGGAGACTCGTTGATGATCAAGCCTGTCGGTGGACGTTCTTCCGAAGGAAATTTTCCGTTTTTCAATATAGAGTCTCCAGCAGAGCAAGGAATTATGGTGGGGATCGGATGGACGGGAACATGGTTCGCCCGTTTGGACAATCGGAGTGAAAACAGCATGATTTTCGAAGCGGGAATGGAAAATCTCGAAACCTACCTCTATCCGGGAGAGGAGATCCGTACACCGAGTATTTGTCTGATGTTCTGGCAGGGGGCAGACCGTATGACCGGTCATAATCAGTTCCGTCGTTTTGTGCTGGCACACCACTCCAGAAAGATTGACGGAAAGTTTGCTGAATATCCGTTGTGCAGCGGATTCAACTATCGTGATCCGGCTCCCTGTACCGAATACTCCTGTATAACGGCTGATTGGGCTATTGCGCTGATTCATCGCTATGTTCAATTCGGACTGATCCCCGATGTGTTTTGGCTCGATGCGGGTTGGCATACAGGGGCTTCCGATTACCAGAACGGGAAGAGTTGGGCGAATACGACGGGAAATTGGACGGTCGATACGACGCGGTTTCCCGACGGGTTGAAACCGGTGGCGGATGCAGCGCATCGGGTCGGGGCCAAATTTATGGTCTGGTTCGAACCCGAACGGGTCATCAAAGGGACTCAGTGGGCGGTCGAACATCCCGAGTGGATGCTCGAACTTTCGTCCGATCCCGATACGGATTACCTGTTGTTCGATCTGGGAAATCCCGAGGCATGCAAGTGGCTGTGTCAATATATCGGTGACATGATCGAGGAGAATGGTATAGATTATTATCGTCAGGATTTCAACATGCAGCCCGACCGTTATTGGCGGGAGTATGATGAGCCCGGGCGTTCGGGAATCAAGGAGATCCGTCATGTGGAGGGCCTGTATGCCTTCTGGGACTATCTGCTCGAACGGTTCCCGAATATGCTGATCGATAATTGTGCCAGTGGCGGCAAGCGGATCGATCTGGAGACGATCGGGCGAAGCGCCCCGTTGTGGCGGAGCGATTACTATCATTACGACGATCCGGACGGTTATCAGTGTCACACGTACGGATTGAACTTCTTCTTGCCGGTGCATGGTACCGGAATCCTGCAGACCGACCCCTATTCGTTCCGTTCGAGTTTGAGCAGTACGTTGATCTATAACTGGAAAATTACCGATCCCGATGAGTCGATTCTTGACATGCAGGAACTGATTCACGAGTATCGTGATATTCAACCTTACTATTATGGCGATTACTATCCGTTGACCGGAATCGGAGATCAAACGTCCGATTCAGTTTGGCTGGCCTATCAGCTACATTTGCCCGAGAAGAATCAGGGAATCATCGTGGCATTCCGTCGTCAACATTGTGAACAGGAGTGTTTGACCGTAAGTTGCGGCGGGTTGGATGCGGAGGCCGACTACGAGGTGTTTAATGTCGATACGGGAGTACACGAAACCTATAATGGCGCATCGTTGGCGAAAGGGCTTGTCTTGAGGGCAGAGCAACCGAGAGGTTCGGTGTTGCTGAAATATAGACGGTTGGAACGTTAAACAGATGTTGGTTGATAGCATGGCGGGCGAAGATTAAGCAGTTGGGGTGATCTGATAATGGGAAGGGCGAAAAACGGGTCAAGGATCTATCCGGTAAAAAACAGCCGAATTTTCCAGATGAATACGTTATCTTTGCGAGCGGTATAGCGGTATATGCACAAAATCATGAAAAGAGGGCTGACGTTTTTGTTGTCGCTGATCGTGTTTTGCGGCGTCTCGACGGTGCGGGGTGAGGACTCGTTGCGGCTGAAGGTGATGACGTATAATTTACGTTTTGGCGAGCGAGCCTCGCTCGAAGAGCTGGCAGGGCTGATCCGGTCGGAACATCCCGATTTTGTCGCGATTCAAGAGGTCGATTGTCAGACTCGTAGAGATGGAATCAACCACCAGCACGACAAGGATTTCTCGACGGAGTTGGGGTTGCGGACCGGTATGTTTCCTCTCTACGGAAAGACCATAGCGTTTGCCGGAGGCTGGTACGGAGTCGGCATTTTGTCGGCACACCCTTATATTGAGGTCAAAAAGGTTATGTTGCCTCAAACGACAGCAGCGGAGGAACCCAGAGCGTTGCTTGTGGCGTTGTTTGAGGTAGGGGACGACACGGTGGCGTTCGCTTCGACCCATTGGGCCTTGACCAGTGAGAGCCGTCTGCAGCAGGCGGAAGCGGTGTCGCAGGAGGCCGAAGCGTACGGTTATCCGATGGTGCTTGGTGGCGATTTCAATGCGGAACCCGATGCTCCCGAGATACAAACCATGTGTGCACGATGGGGAATGCTGACCGACCGTGAGCCGACTTTCCCCTCCGAACATCCGACGGTGAAGATCGATTACCTGTTCGGGCATCCGGCCGGGGCGTGGGTGTTGGAGTCGACCCGAGTCGTTCCGTCCGGGCTTTCGGATCACTGTCCAGTGGTTTCCGTGATTCGTAATGTGCCTGTGCGGTAGCTGCGGTTTGAGTAAGAGGGTGGTGCGGAGAGCAATGTACACTGTCGGATCATTTTGGTTCGGGATTTGTAGTGAATTGAAAAATTGTATGTGAAACAGATAGTCCCGAAAAGGGAATCAAATCATAAAAAACTATGGGAAAAAGTGAATTTGAAAAGTTTGCGATGGGACATGCCGGCATCAGCAGTTTGGCCCTCCATCGGTTCAATTCGGCGGTTCAGGATTCTATCTCGCCGACCATTATCGAGGAGCGTCAGATGAACGTTGCGGCGATGGATGTATTCTCGCGTCTGATGATGGACCGGATTATTTTTCTCGGGTGTCCGATCAATGATGACGTGGCGAACATCATTCAGGCTCAGCTGTTGTTTCTGGAGTCGACCGATCCCGACAAGGATATTCAGATTTATATCAACTCTCCGGGCGGTTCGGTGACGGCGGGATTGGGAATTTACGACACCATGCAGTTAGTCAGTGCCGACGTGGCGACGATCTGTACGGGGCTTGCTGCCAGTATGGGTGCCGTGTTGCTGACGGCCGGTACAAAAGGCAAACGTTCGGCATTGCCACACGCCCGGGTGATGATCCACCAGCCGCTGGGCGGAGTCGAGGGACAGGCCTCCGACATCGAGATTACGGCCCGTCAGATCCTGCGGACCAAACAGGAGCTGTATGAGATTTTGTCGATGCATTCCGGTGTGACGATGAAAAAGATCGAGAAGGATGCCGATCGGGATTACTGGATGACGGCCCCCGAGGCAAAGAAGTACGGACTGATCGATGAGGTGCTGACTCCTCGTAAGAAGAAATAGGGCATCTGAGTTTAAAAACAAAACTGACACAAACGAAATGGGCTCCGGCGAGCGTCGGAGCTGAATCAATACGGAGATAAGGAAATGGAGAAAGAAAACGGAAGACGGGTCGATCACTGTTCGTTTTGTGGACAACCCCGTACGGAGGTATCGGTCATGTTCGACGGAGAGGATGGCAGCCATATTTGCGACCAGTGTATCGAGCGGGGACATGCCATTCTGGAAGAGGCGATGGAGCAGACTCGCCGTCAGGCCCCGAGCTTCAAGATGGAGGAGCTGCTGAAACCGACCCAGATCAAATCGTTTCTGGACGAATATGTTATCGGACAGGATCGGGCCAAACGGAGTATGGCGGTGGCCGTGTACAATCATTATAAGAGATTGCTGCATGAATCGGAAGGCGATCGTCAGATCGAGATAGACAAGTCGAACATCATGCTTGTGGGGCCTACGGGAACCGGGAAGACGCTGATGGCCCGAACGATTGCCAAACTGCTGAAGGTGCCGTTTACGATTGTCGATGCGACGGTACTGACCGAAGCCGGATATGTCGGAGAGGATGTCGAAAGCATTCTGACGCGGCTGCTTCAGGTGGCCGATTACGACGTGGCTCAGGCGGAACGGGGCATCGTCTTCATCGACGAGATCGACAAGATTGCCCGCAAAGGCGATAACCCTTCCATTACGCGGGATGTTTCGGGAGAGGGTGTGCAGCAGGCTCTGCTGAAGATATTGGAGGGAACGGTGGTGAATGTTCCGCCTCAGGGAGGACGCAAGCATCCGGACCAGAAATTCATTCAGGTGAATACGTCCAATATTCTGTTTATATGCGGAGGAGCGTTCGACGGCATCGAAAAGAAGATTGCACAGCGGCTCAATACGCAGGTTGTAGGATATGGTCAGTTGCGCAAAGAGCGGATCGACAAGGAGAACATCATGCAATACATCATGCCGCAGGATCTGAAGGCCTTCGGATTGATTCCCGAGTTGATCGGCCGGGTTCCGGTTTTGACCTATCTGGAACCGCTTGACCGTGCAGCGCTGCGTTCGATACTGACCGAGCCGAAGAATGCGATCATCCGGCAGTATGTCCGTCTGTTCGAAATGGATGGCATCAAGCTGACGTTCGACGATGCGGCGTTGGACTACATTGTCGATAAGGCGATCGAGTATCGTTTGGGAGCCCGTGGATTGCGGTCGATTTGCGAGACGATCATGATGGACAGCATGTATGAACTTCCCGGACAGAGCGATCGCAAAACGTTGCGGATCACCGAGGCCTATGTGAAGAGTCGGCTCGACAACGAGAAAAACAAACAGTTGCAGGCAGCCGGATAGCCGGTCGATTCGGAAGATACGGATCGATTCGAGAAAGGGATTCTTGCATGTTGTCGGAATAGCAGTTTTTTAGACTCCCTTGATGAAGCAACGGGGGAAGTATTTACGGAGCCTGAGAAAGAGAACCGGAGAAGATAAATCGAAGGAGGGGTGAGAATCAATATGATTTTCACCCCTCCTTTTTTATGTCATCCTGTCTGCACCCTATCGTTAGAGGAGCTTCCCGTCTCCGGTCATGAAGATGCGGGTCGAAATCCTATAGGGTGTCCCCTCCTCCGTTTGATAGATCAGGTTGACGTAGTAGGCTTCGTACCCTTTGCCCGATAGTGGAATGTCGAGAAGAAGGTTTCCCTCCTGCGGAAGTTCAACGGGTGTGGATTCCCATGCCGATTGTCTGAAATCACGCGAGGAAGAGGTGGCTTTCCACAGCTCGGCGCCGATCAAATCTTCGCGCGACATGTCGACATCGATCTTTAAACGGTGATTACGGGTGATCCCTTTCCATGAACAGGTCGGAAACATCTGATCCGAGAACAACGATGCAAAAAAGACGCCCACCGTTTCCATGGCCTCTTCACCGCCGTTCATGTTGTGTCCGGCGTTCGGAATATAGCGCAGGCGGTTGATGCCCGGAATCGAATCGATATAGTTTTTTACGTTATCCGTAACCCAATAGTGGTCGTTCGTTGCCATAATCAACAGTTTCGGCATGGTAAGGCGGTGGCGGTAGCTGTACGGGTCGATCATCTGGACGATCTGTTTGCCGGCTTCCGACTCTAATAGCTGCAACACGCCGGCTTCATCATAATCGTTTATCTGATCGCTGTATGAGCCGAAGACCTGAGTCTGGTAGAGCATGCTGGCCGGTATGTTCAGCATGTCGATCACCATCGGTGCCGCAGCCCGCACCCGATCGTCTTGGGCAGCTGCCAGCCATGTGGTCCATCCCCGTTTCGATCCGCCCGTAACAAAAAAACCGTCGATTTTGGTGTGCAGCTCTTCGGCGCAGAACTCCGTTACGGCATCCATGGCCCGGACGGCGCTTTTGGTCATCGGAAACAGCAGCGGCCACGTCATATCGCCGTCTTTGATGTAGTTGTATAACGTATAGGCGACTAATGGATCCTCTTGCAGGCTGTCGAACAGCGGTTGGTTGGGGACCTGACGGACCAGCGCCGTGACGGCATGACTCTTCTTTGCGATTTGCGACAGCAGGTAATGTTCGCCGGTCTCCTCCACCCAATCGGGGGCTCCGTTGCTGTTGGCCCCTCCGGTGATCATCAGCAGGGCTCCCGGACGGGATATCTCCGTCGGAACGAAAATGGAGAGCTGGTGGGTCCATACTATGTCTCGCCACGTCTGAGAAGTTAGCAAGAGGTGATAGGTGGCAACTCCTCCTATTTGAGTCGTTTCGATCACCTCCCAATGGTAGGTGAGGTCTCCGTTGTGCAGATAATTTTCCAGTGCGGTAGCCGGCGATACGGCAACGCTGCTGCTGTCGGCACTCTCTTGTCCGAAAAGGGCGGAGTGTGCAAAGATTGCGAAGAATAGCATGCCGAGCGAAAGCAACCGGCGAAGAAGGCTTGACATGGCGGAACGGTTTTAGATCAGAAGGGCGTAGCCTTCTGGAGGGTTATCTCTTCAGTAACGTGTTTTGCAGCTCTTTCTCTCCGAATTTCGAAGAATTTCCGAACCAAAGCACTCTGTTCTTGTCGTCGAGCAGTACGCCGAACGGTACGAATTCTGCTCCGTAGGCGGAAAAAGTTTTGTTGTCGGTATCCAGTCCGACGGCAAACAGGTACGCTTCGGTTGCCTTGATTACGCGCTCTTTGGGTTCGCAGGCGATGACGATTACGTTGAGGCTGTCTCCATATTTTCTCGCAAGCGTGTCCATCACGGCCAATCTGCTGCAACTCGGTTGGCTGCGCGAGAAGAAAAATTCGATCAGTGTGGGTCTGCCGTTGGTCAGAGACCTCTCGGTGATCCACTCCTTGATCTTCAGGTCGGGAGCTTTGACGCCAATGATCAGTTTTTGGGCCAAGAGTGCGTTGCCCGTAAGCAACAACATGCCTAACAGAATAATGAACTTTTTCATAGGCGGACAGTTTTAACAAAAATAATCATTTCTTTTAGATAAAACGTTCTGCGGAGCGAAAAGTTGCAACATCGACCCCGTTTTGTTCGAATCGGGGGTGGAAGAGACCATTTCGATTGTAATTTCTTAAAAAAAAATATTAACTTCGCAGGAAGCGATAGGTAGATATGGATATGAATCGATCGGGTGTGCATTTGCGACAGGACGAACGGATCGGATGGGTCGATCTGTTGCGTGTGTTGTCGTGTTTTCTGGTGGTGTTCGCACACTGTTGCGATCCGTTCGTTGCCCAGTTCGATCAGGATCGGGCCTCGTTTCTGACCGGGGCATTCTCCGGAAGTCTGGTCCGTTCGAGCGTGCCGTTGTTCGTTATGATGACGGGCGTCCTGCTGCTGCCCGTGCAGAGGGGTATGGCCGATTTCTACCGGAAACGGATCGGCCGGATCATCGTTCCGTTGATCTTTTGGTCGATCGCCCTGCCGATTCTGTTTTTTGTCTATTTGAATTATATTCAGCCGCATAGTGCGAATGCGGCGCTCCCGGCCGATGGATTTACGCCGCAGGCAACCGGTGTCAAACTCTACACCTTTATCTTCAACTTTAATTTCGACACCACTCCGTTGTGGTATCTCTACATGTTGGTCGGACTCTATCTGATTCTTCCGATCCTGAGCGCATGGCTCGAGCGTGCTACAAAACGGGAAATCCGGCTTTTCTTGTGGGTGTGGGGCGCAACGCTGCTGTTACCCTATCTGAGAATGATCGCTCCGATGCTCGGTTATGCCGGAAATTACGGCCACATGGGACTTTTCGGTGAGTGTGACTGGAATCTGTACGGAACGTTTTATTATGTTTCCGGATTTATCGGATATTTGGTTCTTGCTCATTATTTGGTGCTATATCCGCCTGCATGGAGCTGGAGAAAAACGCTCTGCATCGCTGTGCCGATGTTAGTCGTGGGTTATCTGATTACGGCTTTGGGATACGTCTGGTTCCAGAAACAATATCCCGGAAATTATGCTTATCTGGAGATCGTCTGGTACTTTACCGGAATCAATGTCTTTATGATGACCTACGCTGTATTTGTCGTCATTCGAAAACTGAATCTGAAACCGTCGCGATGGTTGGCGAATCTGGCGTCGCTCACTTTCGGAATCTACTTGTGTCACTTCATCTTCGTACATGTCGCGTATGACTGCTTTGCAGAGTTCGGATCGATGCCCTATTTCTTGCGCATCGTGTGTATGGCCTGCTCGGCGTTTGTCGTCAGCGGAGTGATCGTGTGGGTGATGAAACGGTGGAAGGTGACACGACGGCTGGTGGTATAGTGAATATCAATCTGTCGGAAACTGAAACGAAAAACATATAGTTACTAATCTAAAAAACTGAACCGTTATGAAAGTATCTCACATTGAACATCTGGGTATTGCTGTTAAAAGTTTAGATACCGCGATCCCTTATTGGGAAAAAATGCTCGGGACCAAGTGTTATAACATCGAAGAGGTGGCCGATCAGAAGGTGCGTACCGCTTTTTTCAAAGTGGGACAGACGAAAATCGAGCTGCTTGAATCGACCTCTCCGGAGGGATCTATCGGTAAATTTATTGAAAAGAAGGGCGAGGGCGTGCATCATGTCGCTTTTGCCGTAGAGGGAATTGAAGAGGCGTTGGCAGAGTGTGAGGCCAATGGCATCAGGCTGATCGATAAGGAACCTCGCGGAGGAGCCGAAGGGTTGAGTATCGCGTTCCTGCACCCCAAATCCACGGGCGGCGTGTTGACCGAACTGTGTGAGGATAAAAACAAGTGAAATTTAAAACCGAAAGAAAATGAGCGAGATTCAAAATAAAATCAAGGAGCTGATGGAGTATCGCGATAAGGCGAGACTCGGAGGCGGACAGAAACGAATTGATTCCCAACATAAAAAAGGGAAACAAACGGCGCGTGAACGGATCAAGATGTTGCTCGACGAGGGATCGTTCGAGGAGTTCGATATGTTTGTGGAGCACCGTTGCAACAACTTCGGGCTCGGAGAGGAGACCTACTTCGGTGATGGAGTAGTGACCGGACGCGGAACGATCGACGGCCGTCAGGTCTATGTCTTTTCGCAGGACTTTACGGTGTTCGGAGGTTCTCTGTCCGAAACGTTTGCCGCAAAGATCTGCAAGGTGATGGATATGGCCATGAAAAACGGAGCTCCGGTGATCGGAATCAACGATTCGGGGGGAGCCCGTATTCAGGAGGGGGTCAACAGCCTTTCGGGATATACCGAAATTTTCCAGCGTAATATCCTCGCTTCGGGCGTTATTCCGCAGATTTCGGCCATATTCGGTCCTTGCGCCGGTGGAGCGGTCTATTCACCTGCCTTGACCGATTTTATCCTGATGAATCAGGGTCATAGCTACATGTTTGTGACGGGGCCGAAGGTGGTGAAAACGGTGACCGGAGAGGAAGTCTCTCAAGAACAGTTGGGAGGAGCGTCGATACACTCGACCAAGAGCGGTGTCGCTCACTTTGCCGTCGACAGCGAGGAGGAGGGTATTGCCCTGCTGCGGAAACTGTTGAGCTTCCTGCCGTCGAACAATATGGAGGATGCGCCCCGCGTAGAGTGTACCGATGCGATCGACCGGATGGACGATGTGCTCAATGATATCATTCCTGATAATCCGAATAAGCCGTACAACGTTTTGGATGTGATTCGTGCGGTGGTCGACAACGGAGATATTCTGGAGAGCCAGCCCCGTTTTGCTCCGAATATCGTGACCTGTTTCGCCCGGTTCAACGGACAGAGCGTCGGAATCATTGCCAATCAGCCGAAATTCTTGGCCGGAGTGCTGGATATCAACGCTTCGCGTAAGGCGGCGCGTTTTGTCCGCTTCTGCGACGCGTTCAATATTCCGATCGTGACGTTTGTCGATGTGCCCGGCTTCCTGCCCGGTACGGCTCAGGAGTATGGCGGAATTATCGTACATGGTGCAAAACTGCTCTTTGCATACGGCGAAGCAACGGTTCCCAAAGTTACGGTTATCTTGCGTAAGGCCTATGGCGGTGCCTACTGCGTGATGAGCTCGAAACATCTGCGCGGAGACATCAACTACGCATGGCCGACGGCCGAGATTGCCGTTATGGGACCCAAAGGTGCGATCGAGGTATTGCTCTCTAAAGAGATTGCCGCCATCGAGGATGAAAAAGAGAAAGCGGAATTCATTGCCAGTCGTGAGGCCGAATATCGCGATAAATTTGCGAATCCGTATGTTGCGGCCCGGTTCGGATATATCGATGACATTATCGAACCGCGTAATACCCGTTTCCGGATCATTCGGGCATTGGAATCATTGGTAAACAAGCGGATGTCGAATCCTCCGAAGAAACATTCGAATATTCCGTTGTAGCGATGAAAGGATTCTGGTGTAGATTATTCTCGGGCCGTCGCTCCGGAATGGAGGAGACTGAGACTGAAGTGGCCGCCGCAATCGCCGTAGCGTTGCAGTTGTATGAAACCGAGTGCAAGGCTGCGAAAAATCCGGCAAGGGGATTGGTAATTCAATCCCGTACGGCAAAGTCGGAGTGGAGCAGCAAACGCTTTGCGATGACACCGATGCCACAGCGGAATCGGCGGTGGTCGTAGCGTTTCGACGCAAGGAGTGTAACGTGTTAAACGAAAAAAGGTATGAAAGAGTATAATTTAAAGATAAACGGAAACGATTATCGGGTCGTGATCAAAGGCATGGAGGGGGCTCGTGCCGATGTCGAGGTCAACGGGAAACCGTATGAAGTGGCTGTCGGCGAAGAGCCCAAGGCAAAACAGTCGACCGTTGCAGCTCCGGCTGCCGTATCGGCTCCGGCGGTACAAGCATCCGCCGCACCGGCCGCTCAGCCCGCAGCGGCGGGTGGAACCATTAAGAGTCCGCTGCCGGGTGTGATCATGGATATCCGGGTTGCCGTGGGCGATACGGTTTCCGTCGGACAGTGTCTTATGGTCCTCGAAGCCATGAAGATGGAGAATAATATCGATTCGGATAAGGCGGGTACGGTCCGCGAGATTCGGGTGGCGACAGGCGACTCCGTTCTCGAAGGCGATGTGCTGATTGTCATCGAGAATTAAGACCCGAGGGGGCCTTGTTTTATAATTGTTGAATGATTCGGCTATGTATAAAAATAACCGTATAAGAGTAGTGTGTGCGATGTTGCTGGGAGTGGCTTGCTTGTTGGGAACATCGCTCGATGCACGCGCTCCGAAGAGAATATCCGAAAGCTCCGGACAGGTCGGAGAGTTTTCCCGCGAGGGAGAGTACATGAAGGACTACTTTGTCTTCAAGGAGGGACGGACGTTCCATCTGTTTTATAATGTAGGAGAGGCCAACGATACGCAGGATTGGCAGGAACCGAACAGCGAAAAGGCGTTTGGCCATGCAACTTCGACCGATCTGGTACATTGGGAGCACCATCCGCGTGTGATGGCCGTTATTCCCGGAACGTGGGAAGGACAGGTCGTATCGGCTCCCTCGATCTTGAAGTACAAAGGGACCTATTATATGGTGTATACCGGGTTCGACGATCGCTATCTTGGCAAACAGAGCATCGGTCTGGCGACCAGCAAGGATTTGTATAATTGGGAACGGTGCCCTGAGAATCCGGTCTTTACCGCACCTGAATGGGCAATGCGCAATCCGACCGGATGGGAAGATTGCCGCGACTCGCACATCTTGCGTTACAACGACCAGTTTCTGTTGTTTACGATGGTGACGACCCGTGATGGAAAGGGAGCCATCGGTCTGGCAACATCGGACGACGCGATTCATTGGAAGGACAAAGGTCCGGCTCTGATTACGTTTACGACTCCCGAGAGTCCACGCGTTTTCGAACACGACGGAACCTACTACATGTTTGCGACCAGTGGGCACGGCAAGGTGCTCTGCAAGACCAAGGATCCGCTGTCGAACAAATGGGAAGAGGTGCCGTTCAACTGGCCGCCAGACGGTTTATGGTCCGGATGGGAAATAGTCGAAAGCAAGGGACAGTTGATCTTTTCCGCTTTCAAGTGGAAGCTGAACGGTAATTTCATCCGTTTCTGGGAAGTGGAATGGGATGGCGAAACCCCCGTGATCCGTTATTGATCACATCTTGAAATTTGTTGAAAACCTTAATTTACCTAATTTTTATAAAAAACGTTTTATGAGAAAAAATTTGATCGGGCTGTTCGCAGCGGTGTTATTAGTTGTGGGAGGAGTACAAGCCCAGGAGAATACCATTGAGGTATTGCCCAAACCGGAAAAGATTACCAAATTTCAGGATGAGATCGTATTGAGTGGCGAGACCGCGGTCTATCTCGATCCGAAAGCCGGACTGAATCAGGAGTATGTAACCGAGGTGCTGACCGAAGCAGGATTCCAACCGGTCTATGTCACCAAGGCGAAAAAAGCGGCTATCGTTTTTCAGTTGAACGATGTGCCGTCGCTCGGGAATGACGAAGCTTACGGATTGTACGTAAAGGCCCCCGGAAATCGTAGAGAGCAGATTGTGGCAAAGGCTGATACACGTTTCGGATTGTTGTATGCATTGCAGACGCTGCGTCAGCTGACGAGTGTCGGCTCGGAGGGAGTGACGGTACCGGCGTGCATCATTTCGGACAAACCGGCCTTTCCGTGGAGAGCCTACATGCAGGATGAAAGCCGCCATTTCCAAGGTGCCGAGACGGTGAAAAATCTGCTCGACGAGATGGCACGTCTGAAGATGAATACGTTCCATTGGCATCTGGTCGACGATCAGGGCTGGCGGATCGAGATCAAGAAGTATCCGTTGCTGACGGAGGTGGGTTCGAAGCGCGATTTCGACCACATGGATCTGACTCCGCAACAGTGGGACAGCCTGTTTCCCTACCGGACCTATTATACGCAGGACGAAATTCGGGAGATTGTACAGTATGCCGACGATCGGGGTATCAAAGTAGTTCCCGAAATCGAGGTGCCGGGTCACGCTTCGGCATCGATCGTTGCCTATCCATGGATCGGTTCAACCAGCAGAAGAGAGGGAAAACCGGTGCACGGAGATCTTTATGATGTGACGGATCCGAAGGTTATTGAGTTCCTGCACGATATTCTCGATGAAGTGGTCGAACTCTTCCCGTCGAAGATTGTCCACATCGGAGGTGATGAGGCCAACTATACGCATTGGCAAAATTCGCCTGAGATCGTAGCTTTTATGAAAGAGAACAACCTGCCTACCTGCTCTGACCTTCAGGTGTGGGCGATCAATCGGATGTCGAAATACCTCGCCTCCAAAGGTTGTCGTATGATCGGATGGAATGAGATTACGGGCGATAACGTACGTGGCGAAGCGCATGTGCAGGCAAGCCAGTCCGAAAAGCTCGCTCCGGGTACGATTGTTCAGTTCTGGGATGGAGATATCAGTCTGGTGAACAAAGCGATCGAAAAAGGGTACGATGTGGTTAACTCCAATCGGTTCTTTACCTACCTCGACTATCCGTATGAGGTGACCCCGTTGGAGAAAGCCTATTCGTTCAATCCGATTCCGGACGGTCTGGCTGAAGAGGATAAAGTGAAGATTCTCGGAACGGGTTGTCAGATGTGGGGTGAATTTACGCCGAATCTCGATCGGTTGTATTATCAGGTCTTCCCGCGTATTGCCGCCTATGCCGAGTGTGGATGGACCCCGGCCGATAAACGCTATTACGAGGATTTCCGCAAACGGTTCCGCAAGATCGAGAACATCTGGAAAGAAAAAGGGTATTTGAAAACTCAGTTGGATAAATATTAGTAGCCGAAAGCCTTTGGAAAGTCTCTCAGCTGATTGCAGAGTCGGGTCCGATGCCCTATGGGCGTCGGACCCGTTCTTTGTGGCCGGAGCGGAAAAAGTGAGACGTGAAAATGTTGGGAGAATTCAGAAAAAATAGTAATTTTAAATGAAGAAATAGTTGTTTTCGATGGTATAAATAATCGAAAGGGGTCATAGGGCGATGTTTTGTCGGTTGGCGAAACGCATTCTGTTTTTTATCGGATTTTCTGGATGTCTGTCTGCTGAAGTCAGCGGACAAGGGGCGTCTGTTGCCTTTGAAGAGCTATGGAGAGCAGATGACGAGATGGATTTCGAGGTCGACGAGCCGGAGATGATGGATACGGCCCAGCTCTCTGTCCCGTTGACGGCCTATGATTCACCGTTTGCCGCGATGTCGCGGTATAATTTCTCGTTCGTACGCTATTCCCGTCGGGGATACGACTGGAGCTTCAGCCGCAGGACGCTGAATGGGATCGATCTGTATGACCCCGTTACCGGAAATTCGTTTTGGGGTATCCTTTCTGCTCTGAACGAAACGCCCGGGAGGGAGATCGAAACCGAAGGTTTTGCGCGGTCTTTTACCTCCATAGGAACTGAGGGCGGGATCCGTGAATTTTATCTCGATCCTTTGGATGAGCCCCTCTCTTCCCGCATTGGGTGGATGTTTACCGACCGTCGGTTTCGGCATGGGTTCCGGGTGAGTGCGACGACGGGCGAGATGGAGGGTGGCTGGGCGGTCCTCGCTGCCGGGTCGCGTCGTTGGGGACGTGACCGTCACGTCGGAGGCGTCTATGCCGATGACTGGTCGCTCACGCTGTCACTTTCCAAACGTTTGGGGAAACGCAGCAACCTGTCGGTGTCGTTCCTTGTGGCTCCGACCGAGCGCGGATTGAGAAGTGCATCGGTGCAGGAGGCGTTCGATGCAATGGGAGATCTGCTTTACAATCCGGCTTGGGGCTATCAGCAGGGGCGTGAACGTTCTTCCCGTGTTCGGGACAATACCCAGCCGATGGCCCTTGCAACATGGAACTATCAGCCCGATGAACGATGGAAGGTCTCTGTAAGTTATGCCGCGCTGTGGGGAACTACCGCTCAGTCGATGCTCGATTGGTACGATGCGAACTCTCCGACTCCCGATTATTACCGTTATTTGCCGAGCTATTTTGATAATCCGCAGGTGAGCGAGGCGGTACTCGAGGCGTGGCGGTCGCGCGATCCGAAGGTGACTCAGATCGCGTGGGAGGAGTTGTATGCCATCAATCGGAACAGGGACTCATTGGACGCAGCCTATGTGTTGGGCAGTGCCGTGCGGCACTATTTTAATCAACAGCTTGTCGGTTGTTTCAGCTATACACCTTCCCGGATTCTGTCGTTGAGCGGCGGTTTGCGGATGCGAGCTGATCGAATGACGGCCAGCAACCGGATCGATGACCTGCTCGGTGCCTCAGGATTGTACGATATTGACCCCTATCTGATCGACGATCAATATTTCGGAGACAAGTTGCAGAACGATTTGCGCTATCCCGATCGTATTGTGAGAGTGGGGGATGACTACGGATACCACTACGATATTCGTTATGCGTCGTGCGAAGGGTGGTTTATGGCCGATCTCCGGAACCGCCGGAACGAACGGTTCGGCGGATATGTCGGATTGCGGGCAGCATTGATCGGATTCGATCGCGTGGGACACTACGAAAAGGAGCTGTTTCCAGGTACGGCCTCTTATGGAGCTTCCGAACGACAACGTTTTACGGAGTACACGGTGCAGGGTGGGGTGAGCTACCTCTTTTCTCCGAAACATCGGATCGGTGTGGACCTGTTGTACGGGGACGTGGCACCTGCGGCAGAGGATGTCTTCGTCTCCGTAGAGTACCGCAACCGGACGATCGATCATCCACGTCCGACGAATCGGTTGGGCGGCGAGGTTACCTACCGTTTTTCCGGGCGCCTTGTCGGGTTCGAAGTGCGGGGCTATCTTCTGTCGACGCGTGGGGAGAATACCGTGAGGCAATACTACGACGATGTGGCGTCGGTGTTCTCGGATATGGTCATTACCGATATGGACAAGCTCTATGCGGGGGTTGAGTTGGGTTGCGACATTGCATTGACCGATCGTTTTGCGCTGCGGACCGCATTCGCTCAGGCCCGGAACACCTATCGGAACGATCCGATGGTTCGCATCTATTCGGACAAGGACGGATCGGTGGTTGCTCCCGATGCCCGTTCCGATCTGCGGGGATACCGTCTGGGCGGATCGCCCCAACGTGTGGCGGCTGCCGAGTTGAGTTATCAAGGCGTACGGATGTGGCGAGTAGCGGTGTCGGTGAACTATGTGGCCGACAACTACGTTTCGCTTAGTCCGTTGAATCGCATGTCACGCGTATTTGACTATGCGGCCTCACCCGAGGATCTCGAACGGTTGGTCACTCAAGAACGTTTCCCGGAGGCGTTTACGATCAATCTTTTCGCCTATAAGACGTTTCGGTTGGGACGAGGTTATCTGACCGTTAGCGGATTGGTCAACAATCTGGCCAACCGTCGCCGGATCGTATACAGCGGTTATGAACAGATGCGGTTGAAACGTACCGGAACAGGTGTGAACCGCAGCATTGAACCCTTCGGATCGAAATATTTGTATGCCTATCCGAGGACCTATTATTTGACGATGAGTTTTCGGTTTTAATGAGAACAGGGACAGGGATGATGAAGAGTATCTATATACGTGTGGTTATGTTTGTACTGGCCGTGTCGGTGTCAGCATGTGATTACAATAGTTTCGATGGGGTCGATCCGTCGGACGGTCATGCACCGCTGCCGAATCTGCAAATCGGGACGCTGCGCGAACGCTGCCTTTCGGGAAGTGTCGAGCTCTCCGACGAAATGGTGTTGTCCGGATATGTGATCTCTTCCGACCGGGCCAATAATTTCTACCGGACGCTGATGATTGAGGACAACACCGGTGCAGCGGAGATACTGGTGGGGTTGTATGATCTGCACAATCTCTATCCGGTGGGTGCGCAGTTGGTTGTGAAGTGCGGTGGTTTGGCGGCCGAATTGGACGACGGCCTGTTGCGGATCGGATTGGCCGATCGTCTGACGTCATACACGGTGACCTATATGGAGAGTCGGGTAGTAGCCGATCAGCATCTGTTTTTATCGGGCGTACAGGTTGATCCCAATCCGTTGAAAACGACGATCGACCGTTTGCAGTCGGAGCGGATCGGACGTTTGGTGCGTATCGAAAACTTGCAGCTTGATCCGGTTGCCGATACGACATGGGCTTTGCCGGTCGCCCTGACCGGAGAGGAAGAACCGCGCAGTGCAGCAATCAAGTTCCGCGAGGTTTCAGGAGAGGATTCGGTCTATGTATATACGAGCGGATACGCCTCGTTCGCCGGAGATACGGTTCCTTGTGTCCCGGTGTCGATAACCGGAATCTTACTTTATGGCAAGATCAACGGCAGAGAGGTATATCAGTTAAAAATGAGAGATGAACAGGATGTGCAGCAGATGGATCGTTAGCGGAGCGATTGTTTTGCTCGGATGGTTCGGATGTAGTGAGCCCCGTGATTTTGCTTCGAACGAGGATGGGGTAGATGACGAGTCGTGGATTGACGTCGTATCGATCGCTCATGTCAAGTCGTTGTACCGTGGCTATCCGTTGCGCATCGACGACGAAGTGGAGATTCGGGGCGTCGTCACGGCAAACGACAGCTACGGGGCCTATCGCTATACGTTGGTCGTTCAAGATGAAACAGGTGGAATCGAGATCAAGGCGGGAGGCGACGAACTCTATACGCTCTATCCCATCGGTCAGGAGATACGGATTCGATGTCAGGGGTTAGTGCTCGGAGATTATGGCGGTGTGGTTTCGTTAGGAGTGGTGTCGGAGGATGCGGCCTACGAAAACGGATTTATTCCGGAAGCGGAGCGTTCACGTTATCTCAAGAAAACGGGAGAAGTCAAATCCGTTTTCCCGGACACATTGCGGATCGTTGAGGCTACCGCGGATCGGGTCGGAACCTATGTCGCTTTCGAGGAGGTCCAGTTTATCAATGCCGAAATCGGTCTCAGTTGGAGCGAGGCGGAATCCGATACCGACCGTCACCTCGTAGACTGTTCGGGCGATACACTTGTGGTCCGGACCTCCCGCTATGCGGATTTTGCAGATTGGATATTACCCTCGGGCAGCGGGTACATCGAAGGCATCTTGGGCTACTTTAACGGAACCTGTCAGCTGAAGGTGGTCGTGCCGAAAAACGTGGTTATGGAGTCTCCTCGATTTGGAGGCAGGGAAGCAGTTATCGATTCTCCGGATTCTCCCGTTGCAGCATGTTCCACAACAGATCCTTGAGCTTCTGGATGTTGTACCCCGATACGGAGGAGATGAAGATCACCGGAACGTTTTCGGGCAGATCGCATGCGATAGCCTCTTTCAGCTCATCGTCGAGCATGTCGCATTTGGTGATGGCCAGCAGCCGCTGCTTGTCGAGCAGCTCCGGATTGTATTGTTCCAGCTCGTTGAAAAGAATCCGGTACTCCTCTTTGATATCCTTCGAATCGGCCGGTATCATAAATAACAGAATCGAATTACGCTCGATGTGGCGCAGGAATCGGGTGCCGAGTCCTTTCCCGGTGTGTGCACCCTCGATGATTCCCGGAATATCAGCCATGACGAACGAGTGGTGGTCTCGGCATTCGACAATACCGAGATTGGGCTCGAGGGTCGTGAATGCATAGTTGGCGATTTTGGGTTTGGCCGCTGAAACCGCCGCGAGCAGGGTCGATTTTCCGGCGTTCGGGAAACCGACAAGTCCGACATCGGCCAATACTTTAAGCTCCAGAATAAACCATCCCTCGACGCAGTCCTCTCCGGGTTGGGCATAACGGGGGGCTTGATTGGTAGCGGTTTTGAAGTGCCAGTTGCCGAGTCCGCCACGGCCTCCTTTGAGCAGTACGGCGAGTTGTCCCTCTTCGGTCACTTCGCAAACGATCTCTCCTGTTTCGGCGTTTCGGGCTACGGTGCCTAACGGGACGTCGATAATGACGTCGGCTCCGTTTTTCCCCGAACAACGGGCTCCGCTGCCGGCCTCTCCGTTTTCAGCAAAGATGTGGCGCTGGTACTTCAGGTGAATCAGGGTCCAATACTGCTTATTTCCGCGAAGAATGATGCTGCCTCCGTTTCCTCCGTCACCGCCGTCGGGACCTCCGAATTCGATGAATTTTTCTTTTCTGAAGTGTCGTGAACCGGCTCCTCCCTTACCGGAGCGGCCGAAAATCTTGACGTAATCGACGAAGTTGGATGATGCCATAGCGTGTTATTCGTGGAGTTGGATGATGTGTCAAAGGTAATATTTTTTTATCTTTGGATCGGTTTATCGGGCATGAAAAAGCGAAACTCTGTCAAAATATCGAAACGAACGTACCGTTGGGTCGTATTGTTGCTGGCTATTTTGGTCGTTGTGTTGGCGGTTACGCTGCGGCGTACAGCGACGACGGATCGAGGCACGACTTTACATTCTCGAACGGAAGTCCGTTCCGACAACAACTCCCGAACCAAAAATTCTGCCGAACCGAAACGCAAAGGCTCTACAACTTCGGCCCCTGCGAAAGATGGTAAGAAAAATCTCTCTGTACGACCGACGACCGTATCTGTCGATCGGGAGGGGCTTGAACTTCCGGCGATCGTTGATGATGAGTTCGTCCTTCGCAACGAGGATGGGCAATACACGTTGCTCTATGATACGACCTACCGGCAAGCGGCTTGGGTGGCCTATCGTTTGACCCGGACCGAGTTGGAGGCGGGGAATGCGAAGCGCAGTAACTCGTTCCGTAGCGATCCTCAAGTCCTGTCACACGGTTGGCCATCGGCATCCGACAGTGACTATAAAGGTAGTGGATATGATCGGGGACATCTTCTTCCATCGGCCGACCGCTGCGGTTCGTCGCAAGAGAATCGGGCTACATTTCTGCTGTCGAATATTTCGCCGCAGCGGCCCGAACTGAACCGTGGGGTGTGGAGGCTACTCGAAGAGCAGGTCCGTCGTTGGGCTCTGCGGTGCGATACACTTTATATCGTGACCGGTAGCAATTTGAACGGTCACCTTCCTCGTATTCGGGGTGGAGTCGGGGTGCCCGAACAATTTTTTAAGGCCATTCTCTTGTGCCGTGATGCGGAGTGTCAGGCAATCGCCTTCCTGATTCCCAATGAGAAACAGCTGTCGAAAGATTTTTTTACTTATGCATTAAGCATAGACAGCTTGGAGGATCGGTTACATATGGATCTTTTCCCCGTACTTCCGGATGAGGTGGAGACGCGTGTCGAATCCCGTGCCAATCGTCCGTTCTGGCGTAATATGCGGTAAACGGTTTATTGTGCTACGGATCGAATAAATTCACCCTCTCCTCCGGTCACTTCCCCTTTTGTTTGGGCCGTTTCACCTTTCGGGTGACAATAAGAGGCCCGAATGTGGTGTTATTTTTGCAGTACGGGTCACCGTGAGGATATTAATTAAATTTTGAGAGCAATGAAAGCAATGAAAATCGTAGTATCGACTTTCGTCGTATTGTTTTCGGCGATTGTCGTGGTGGCACAGCCGCCTAAACGGGAAAAGATCGATCCGGCAGAGCGTGCCGATCGTATGACGAAGCATATGACCGAACAGCTTGCTCTGTCCGATGAACAGGCCGATCAGATTCGTCAGATCTTGACGGATAACTTTACCCAGATGGAGGCGGATCGGCCGCAGAAACCCGAAATGCAGGGTGATCAGAAGATGGACAGGCCGAAAAGAGTACCGATGGATTCGACAAAGGTCGACTCCTTGAGAAAAGCTCAGGTAGAACGGATGACGAAGATGGATGAGCAGATCAAGGGTGTGCTGACCGAAGATCAGTATGCCAAGTGGACCGAACAGCGGGCCGCAATGCAGAAAAGAAGATCGGAGGGAATGAAGCGTAGACCGGCACCTCGCGGAATGAACATCCCGGATGGTCCGGAGGGTGATATGTAGTTATTTGGCTTCCCACGGAAGAGGGAGATGCAGACAAGTGTTGCATCTCCTCTTTTTTGTCGTCATATCGGTCGGATCCGAATCGCGAAGTTCGGATTTGTCGAATAAAACGTATCTTTGCCGAAAATAGAGAAAATTCATTGTATGCATAAATCAGGCTTTGTCAACATCATCGGAAATCCCAACAAAGGGAAGTCGACGCTTATGAATGCGTTGGTGGGAGAGCGCCTTTCGATCATAACTTCGAAGGCCCAGACAACCCGTCACCGGATCATGGGGATCGTGAACGGAGATGATTTCCAGATCGTCTATTCCGATACGCCGGGGATTCTCCGTCCAAACTACAAGTTACAGGAGTCGATGATGCGTTTCGTCATGGGAGCGTTGGCCGATGCCGACATCTTGTTGTATGTGACGGATGTGACCGAGCATCCCGATGTGTCGAATGAGGTGCTGTCGCGGGTGGCCGCCGGAGGCGTGAAAACGTTATTGGTGATCAACAAGATCGACCTGACGACTCCCGATCAGCTCGAAAGTCTTGTCGAGGAGTGGCAGAAGGCGTTGCCCGAGGCGGAGATTATTCCGGTTTCCGCATTGAACAACTTCAACATCGGGGGACTTTTCGATCGGATTCTGGCGGCGCTGCCCGAGGGTGAACCCTACTATCCGAAAGATGCACTGACCGATAAAACGTTACGCTTTTTTGCTTCTGAGATCGTTCGCGAGAAGATCTTGTTGAACTACCAGAAAGAGATTCCCTACTGTGTGGAAGTCGCCGTCGATGAGTATCACGAAGAGCCGACGATCGACCGGATTTCGGCAACGATATACGTGGCACGGGAGAGCCAGAAGGCGATTCTTATCGGGCACAAGGGAAGTAAGCTGAAAAAGGTGGGAACCGAGGCCCGTGAGGAGCTCGAGCGTTTTCTCGGAAAGAAGGTATTCTTGAAACTGTTTGTCAAGGTTAACGAAAATTGGCGGAACGATGATCGTCAACTGCGCCGTTTCGGATACCTCGATGCGTAGACTCGTGTCGATGCTATAATAACAAAAGAGCGACCGCAGGAGCGGTCGCTCTTTTGTTTCACCTTACGCGGATCCGATTATTTAAAACTCGGACCGATGGTCATTTGATCGGCAACGGCATCCCGTTGAGCTTTCCCTTTCAGAGTCTCGACAAGCGTCAGGGCAAAGTCGATGGTTACGCCGGCTCCGCGACCTGTGATCACGTTTCCATCCACAACGACCCTCTGGTCCGTACACAGCGTTGCCCCCTCCAGATATTTTTCGAAACCCGGGAAACAGGTGGCCTTGCGGCCGTTCAGAATGCCCAAAATTCCGAAAACCATCGGCGAGGCGCAGATTGCTGCCACTAATCCGCCCTTGTTATAGAATGTCAGCACCTCTTTTTTCAGACCTTCGTGTTGGCTGAAGGCAGGTGTGCCCCCGGGAATGACCAACATCTCAGCCGTGTCGAACGTAACCTCATCGAACAGCATGTCGGCCTTGACCGGGATATTATGGCTGCTCGTAACGATCGATTCCCCGGTGAGCGATACGGTCAGTACGTTCACTCCTGCCCGCCGAAGGATGTCGACTGTCGTGAGAGCTTCGGTCTCCTCGAAGTGCGTGATCAGAAATACATATACGGTTTTCATATATAATATATTTTAAGATGTTTAGTAAGAATTATTCGATAACGATATCGTACTGTCCGGACGGGAAGCTGTACCACGTACAACCTTCGCTCTCTTCAGCAACCGGATAGAGGGTCTTGTCAAGAACCGAATGGTTGACCGTGACGGTTTTGTCAGCCGGAAGAGCTACCAATCCGGATGCATTGGCCGGGATTTCGATCTCCCAGTTCAATTTGCCATTTTCGTTTTTCCATTGGCTTGATACCTTTCCGTAAGGTGTGTCAACGGATCCTTCAGCCCATTCCAGATAGGCTGTCATGGTCGGGTTGAAACGGGTCACTTTGAATCCGGGGCCCGAAGCGTCCGGACGGATACCCAAGATATCTTCGTAGAACCATGCGTCGTAAACGCCCTGCATCGGGTGGTTCAGTGAGGCTTTGGCACCGACGGCTTCGCTGGCTGTACTGGTCGGAAGTATTTCCCAGAGGGTTGTCGCATCGGCTTCGTCCCACATCCAAGCGAAGCTGTTTTCACCCTTCTTGGTAAAGGCGTTCCATGCGGCCTCTCCATTGCCATAACGCGAAAGTGCCTGACCGATGTGGCTGAGTCCGAAGATGCCGGTGTGGAAGAAGTTGTCGTATTTCTCCTGCATGTTGCGAACCGTTGCGTCGGATACGGCTTTCTCTTCGCCGGCGGGAACCAGACCGTAGGCAAGAGCCATTGCGTTGGCGGTTTGGCTACCGTACGTGTGGTTTTCCTTGTCGTAGAATTTCCCGATGAACGCCGATTTGATGCTGTCACGCAATGCGGAGTAGTGTGCGGCATCCTCGGTTTTACCCAATACCGCAGCAGCTTGTGCAACTAAATCTGCATCGTGATAGTGGAATGCGGTCGAGCTGAGTGGAATCGGGCAGTCGATCGTTCCGTTACCTTCGGGCGGACACCAGTCTCCCAATCCGTATGGAACGATGTGGTTTTCGGTCAGCGCGTTGACATGGTCTACCCACTGTTTCATCTCACCATAATAGAGATCCAAGGCCTCTTTGTTACCAAAATAGAGGTAGATGTTCCACGGAATCTGTACGACGGCCGTACCCCAGTCGGGTGAGGCTACACCGCACAACCGGCGACCCGGAGAGATCATGAACGGAATGCCGGGTTGTTTGTCTGCGAAATAGAACTCAGAATTGTACAGCTTTTGGTGCAGCGTATTTTTCAGGAATACGGAGGAGGTGGAGCTGACATCGGCCATATACTTCATCCAGAAGTTGTTCATGTCGTAGTTGAAGCTTTCGAAGGGGAATACGGCGTGCGCGTCACCCAGCCAGCCGCAGCGCTCCCGGTGCGGGCAGTCGGTCGGCAACCCGTGGATGTTGCTGAGCATCGTGCGAACCGCCATTTCGTGCAGCCGGTTGATCGAGGGGTCGGAGCATTCGAACGAACCGCGTTCGTCGACATCCGTATATACGGTGATGACCTTGATCCATGAGGGATCGGGTTGGCTCGTTACGCCCGACAGCTCGAGGTAGCGGAAGCCGTGATAGGTGAAGCGGGGTGTCCAGCGCTCCTTACCTTTCCCGGCGCAGATGTACTCATCCGTTTGGATAACACCTGTCGCAAAAGTTCCTGTTGTACTGTAATCGATCGTACGGGCGGAGTCGAGCAGTTCGCCCATTTGCATTTTGAGCCGCGTTCCCTGTGGCAAATCGACTTCAACCAACGGAATACCGGCTACATTGACGCCGAAATCGAAGATCCAGCTTCCGGTGGGGGTTTGCCACAGATCGACCGGATCGATAACCTCTTGCATGCGGATCGGCTCGATCAATTGGGGCTCAAGACGCTGCGGAATAACACCCGATGCAATTCGGGCCGGTTTCCAACCTTCCAGCTGGGTATCGGCTACGGCCCAACCTTTGATCTCCTTGTTTGCATCATAGACTTCACCGGCGTAGATGTTTGAGCTGAGAATCGGGCCGGGAGTCCATTCCCACGTCTCATCGGTGGCGACGGTCAGCGTCGATCCGTCTTTATAGGTAATCTCCATTTGTGCGAACAGAATCGGCTTACCGTAGCTGAAGCCCGGTCCCCAGACTTTGCCTTGATTGTACCATCCGTCACCGAGCATCACGCCGATGCAGTTATTTCCCTTTTGCAGCAGCGGGGTTACGTCGAACGTGCTGTAAAGGGCATACTGTTCGTAGTTGGTTTGAGCCGGATCGAGAATACGGGTCGAGTCGACACGTTGTCCGTTGAAGAACAGATCGCTGCAGCCTAATCCGGACAGATACACAACGGCCCGAACCGGTTGAGTCCCGGCCTTCGACGCGTCGAACGTTTTACGGAAATAGGGGAGTGGAGCCCCTTCTTCCCACTCTGCCGTAATCCATTGGCCTTTCCATTGCGATGAGTCAAGACCCAGTGAAAAGTAGGCCGGATCGCTCCATGAGGTCATTTCGTCACTTCCGGTCCAGATCCGTACACGCCACCAGTAGCTTGCTCCGGATTGCAGTGGAGCTCCGGTTGGTTCGACGTTCAGTTGTTGGTCGGAAAGCTGTTTCCCGGATTGCCATATATCGGCTTTCCCCTTTTCCAACAGTTTCTTGTTGCTGGCAATTTCGATCTCCCATGCGCTTTGCGTTACGTTGGGCAGATTCGATTCGATCTCCCAACTGAACGACGCCCGATCCACGCCTTCTGGATTTTCCAGATTGCGGCAGCGCAGTTCAGAGACCTCAATGTCGTTCCCACTTTGGGAACACGAGGTCAGAGCAAAAATTGTTGCGGTAGACAAAAATACCGTAACAATACGATTTAATCTGTTCATTTTTTTTAGTTTAGGTTGGTATTTATTTTACTTGTCGGATGATCAGTCCTTCGTAGGGGCCAAAGGTGAGTGTGGTCTCGGGTTGAATGTTTTGGATGTCTCCGGTTTGAGGATTCCAGCACTCTAATGTTTTGGCGAATGGAAATTCTGCTTTGACGCTTTTCGGTGCATTCGTGTCGTTGACGATGAAGTAGATCTCCTTCGAGCCGACCCTCCGGTGGCTATGCAGAATTCCTGTGTAGTCGTTCAGAATGATGTCTCGATCCAAAAGTCCTTCCAACAGCAGGTTAAGAATCTTGGCATCGAACGTCTCCTCGAAGTAGACAGCCGGATAGACCGTCTTGTTTTCGAGCATACCCTTGACTTTGGATTCGCAGAACGAGGAGGGAAATTCGTCCGGTGTGTTTTTCGGCAGAGCTTCGAGCATGATGATGTTTCCTCCGGCTTGTGCGAACTCCACGATCCGCTCCATGGCTTGTTGCGACAACGTCTCGACACCCGGAAGAATCAGAACATCCCATTTCAGGTTGTTGTGGGCCAGAGAGGTTTTGTCGAGTTTGGCCTGCTCGAGTCCCTTGGTATCGATGTAGGAGAATTCCCATCCGTTGTCGTAAAGACAGTCGCTCACCCGGTCGAACAGAGCGGAAAGTTGTTGGGCTTTCGGATCGCCTCCGGCTACGTTGTCCCAGCTTTGCAGGCCGGTAGCCAACGGACGGTATTTGGTCCATAACGTTTCGATCGGATAGTAGACGGCGATGCGGGAGGCCCTGACCCCGTCGGAGATCATCATGGCAACCCGTGCAATGTAGTCGTTGAAGGCTTTACGGCCGGTTGAATCCTCGTGTTGTAACTCCAGATAGTTGTTAAAGTCGGTAACTCCTCCGATCATCTGCCGGTTCAGGGTTCCTTTGATCTCGACCGAGGGGGCTTCCTTGCCGTTGTAGAAGTTGTAGTCCGAGATGGGGCACGATTCGGTCATTACCCTCGTGTGTCCGTTGAGTTCGGCGGCTGATGAGGCCAAACGCGACGAGTACAAATAGCGTCTGGTAAAACTCGGCATGCCCGTCAGTACGTCAATACCGGGAATATCCATCTCCCGATAGCAGGCCATGATGTCTCCATAGAGCGGTACGTGGGCCATCATCGACTCCTCGACCAGCAGGTGTCCGCCTGAAAGGAGTTTTTGAGAGGCGCAATACTCTCTGACCTGTTTGAAGTAGTTCAGACTCATGCAGTCGGCGATGATCTTGAAGTATTGATAGCGGAGTTGTTGCCCTTCGGCTCCTTCGTCCAGCATCATCGGGAGCAGTACATCGTTCAGTGCGACCCCATAGCGCTCTTCGAACAGTTCGGAGACCACCTCTTTCCATGGGTAGACTCCATATCCGAGATTCGGGAAGGGGAGGGCCATCGAAGAGGGTTCGTCGGTAAAGGTCGAAGTAAAGAGCGTCCCGAGCTTTTCGTTGAAGTGGGCCGCATATTGTTTATGGGTCAGTTCGATGAAACGTTTGGTTACCTCGGGCATCAGCAGGCTGGGGTAGCGGGGTACGACACCGCCGCGCTCTGTTCCGGCCTGAAAGCCGGTATAAAGCGTCGATCGGGAGACCTGTGCGATCACCCATTGGCCTTCCGGGACGCTCCATCGGAGGGTGTCACCGGTGAGGTGGGGCGTAAGGTCCATCGCTTCATCGTAACATAGAGCACCTTCCTTTACGGGTACGGCTTGGGTCAACACCCGTGAGCCCGGCAGCGGATTCAGCTGAATGTTTTGTCCTCCGACGATAGTCGTGTCCTTAAAGAGCAGACCTTCGGCTTCCCATTCGGGATGTTCGTCCAGAACATAGGTGTCGGCCATCCCCGAAGGGTAGAGCTTCTCGTCGTAGAGCCACAGGTCGAGCCCCCGTTTCTTTGCGGCATGTACGAAGCGGTTGAACACCTTGAACTCCTCCTCGCTTTTGAGGTAGTCGTTCGGATTGACATTGGTGGCCATACCGCCGTAGCCGTTGGAGATTACCCACTGGATCATGGAGTCCTGAGCCCGTTCGTCGTGGGGCATGCTGTGCCGGTTGACATTCATTCGATACTCGAGACCCGGTGTCTTGAATCGTTCGCGCAACCCTTTGTCCCACTGTACGAACCCTGTCGAACAGGTCAAAAGCAGCGCAGCAATACAGAGTTTGTGTCCTGTTTTCATCGAATTGCAGTTTGGTTAAGTCGGTCCCGGAAGCGGAGTATCTCTCTGCTCTCGGAGTTTATTTAAAAACTTTTTTGATCGCTTTGAGGTAGCCCATGCCATGGATTACGTCCGGTTCGATGTAGCTACCTTCGGTCCATTCGTTCCAGCTGTTGATGTTCAGAATGCGAGGACCGTTCGGATCAGCTAACAGACGTTCCTTGGTCAGTTCGAGCACTTTTTGGAAATTTTCGGGTGTGTTGTTGCTGATCGTATTGGTTACGAGATAATTTCGCACGCCGTTAGCCGTGAGCTCAATGTAACGGGGCGAAGGATCCCAACCCATGGTAACGTTCGGATAGTAGGGAACGCCGTATTCGGCTTTGGCCTTGTCCCAAAAGACGAAGTAGTCCTCCATGGCCTTGAAGTAGTCGGTCTGCAACTCCGGCAGCGGAGTGTGGTGGATCCATACATAAGAAGTTCCCGAGTCGAAGCCTAATTTTTCCAACAGTTCGGGGGTGTTCTCGGCGGCTTTCTCTCCGGGCAGAACCGGATTGCCCCACGTAACCAGATTCCAGTGCACTCCTTCGAGGCCGGCCTCTTTGGCCTTTTCGCGCAGACGGTCCATTGCGGCACGGGTGGCCTCGACCGATCCGAAGTTTTCAACGAATTTCTGTACGTCGTAAACTGAAAAATAGGGTTTGCCGTCGATTTTCCAGTAGTTCGGTTTGCTGAAATACTCTTTGATGATCAGATCGCCGATCTTTTCGAAAGTCTCCGGAGTCACGCGGCCCGGATAGAGGATCTTTTGTTCGTTGCCTTTGGTATAGGGGTGAATGTCGAGCCAGTCGTGGTTGGCCCACATCAGCGCGAATTGTAGTTTGTCGCAGTTCTTGGCACCGAGAAAACCTTCGTCCAAGGCGCGGTTCAAGAAGGGGCCATCGTCGTAGTAGTACCAGTCGAAGATGAAGACGTCGATCCCGTTGTCGGCAGCGGCCTTGATCTTGCGGGCCATCTCTTTGGGATCCTTCTCGTCGGTATATCCCCATGCGGGCACTTTGGGCTGTTGATGTCCCTCGAAGCAGGGACGAGCCTCCTTGACTAATTTCCATTCGGCCCATCCGTCACCTTTGACCCGGTCGTTGCGGGCATCGTGTGTATGGTAGTTGGGAAAGTAATAACATGCGACGGTAATGTCGTCGGAGTCATTCGATTGAGCCTGTCCCATAGCCGGAGTGAAGAGACCTGCGGCAAACAGACAGGCAATCACAGGAAAAGTTCTCATTTTAGTCGTGTTTTTGGTCAGTAAATACAGCCCGAAGATACGAAGAAAAAAGCAATTTTCCTATTCGGGAGCCTGCTGGAGGACCGTTTACACGCCTAAGATAAAAATTGTCGGTCGTTTATGGATGTCGGGAGTTTTGTTTTTCCACGCGGCGATGCGTTCGGTTCGGATCAGCTGATCGGGTTGGAGCAGATCTGCTGCGATAGTTAGCCGCGTATTATCGTTGCAAGTGTTGATCAAGTCTTCGAAAAGCCGCAGGTTCCGATATGGTGTTTCGATGAATATTTGGGCTTGATTCTCGGTCTGTGCCCGTTTTTCGAAGTGGCGAATTGCTCGCACTCGTTCGGGCGGTTTGACCGGAAGGTATCCGTTGAAGGCAAAGGATTGTCCGTTTTGGCCCGAAGCCATTAGGGCCAGAATGATGGATGAAGGACCCACTAACGGAACGATCTCGATTTCATGTTGATGGGCAAGTGCGACCAGATCTGCGCCCGGATCGGCCACTCCCGGAACTCCAGCCTCGGATAGTACACAAGCATCTGTTCCGTTCAAAATCGGAATGATTAGCTCAGCTACTTGAGCGGGGATCGAGTGTTCGTTCAGTTCGGCGAATTGCAGCGAATCGATCGGACGCTCCACACCGGCTCGGCTCAGAAAGCGCCGGGCCGTCCGGACATTCTCGACAATGAAGTAGCTGACCCGATTCATCACATTCCGGTTGAACACCGGAAGGACATCCCACACGGGCCGGTTGCCGATCGGCGTGGGAAACATATATATTTTTCCTTTTGTTGCAGTTTTCATGCGCTACTCCTTCGTATAGATCCGTTTGACGCGTCCCGAAACCGAGGTCATGATTTCGTAGGGGATGGTGTCGAGCACTTCGGCCATGCGGATGATCGAGGCCCCTTCGCCGAAGATGGTTACCGTGTCGTTCTCTTTGGCGTCGATTCCTGTGATGTCGATCATGCAGGTATCCATGCAGATGTTTCCGACGATCGGGGCGGATTGCCCTTTGACTATAAAACTCCAGCGCTCTTGACTCAGGTGTCGGTTCAGTCCATCGGCATATCCGATCGGGACGGTGGCAATCCGTATGGGGTGGTCCGTAACGATCTTGTGTCGCCCGTACCCGATTGAGTCGCCTACCGGAATATCTTTGATCTGTACGATGCGGCTACGGAGCGTGCTCACCGGAAGAAGCTGTTCCTGATGTACGGCACTGATGCCATAGAGTCCGATGCCGAGCCGTACCATGTCGAATTGGGCTTCGGGGAAGCGCTCGATGGCTGCGCTGTTGGCTATGTGGCGCAGGATGTGGTGGTCGGGAAATGCGGCGGTCAGACGGCTGCTCAGTTCGTCGAACAGGGCGATCTGTGACCGGGTAAAATCATCGAATCGCGATTCGTCGCTTCCGGCCAGATGACTGAAGATGGATCGTATGTAGAGTTCGGGAGTCTCTTTCAGGGTATGGATCAGTGAATCGATATCTTTGCGTTCGAAGCCGAGTCGGTGCATACCCGTGTCTAATTTAATGTGGATCGGGTAGGAGGCTTCTCCATGCCGGCGAACCGTTTCGGCGAACGACAGCAGCGACAGCCGGTTGTAGATCTCCGGCTCCAATCGGTAGTCGAGCATCAGCTCGAAGCTGTCCGAATCGGCATTCAGTACGACGATCGGCATGGTGATTCCCGCTTCGCGCAGCGTGACGCCCTCGTCGGCAAAAGCAACGGCCAGAAAGCTTACCCCCTGCTGCTCGAGCATGTTCGCCACTTCGAACGTTCCGGTCCCGTATCCGGCGGCCTTGACCATGGCCATCATCTGAACGTTTTCGTGCAGCAGGCTGCGGAAGTAGTTCAGATTGTGGATCATGTGGTCGAGGTTGACCTCTAATACGGTGGTGTGGATCTTGTCCTCGAGCATGCGGCCGATCCGTTCGAAGTGAAACCTGCGGCTTCCCTTGAGCAGAATACTTTTTTTCGTGAAACGCGAGCGGTCTACGGCCCGCAGGAAGTTCTCCGACGTCAGGTAAAACTCCTTGCGGCAGTCGAAATCCCCTGCATGGCGGAAAATTTCGTCGCCTATGCCGATCAGTTCGGTGATGCCGTTGTTGCGGATCAGCTCGGCGACCCGTTTGTATAGTGAATCGGACGAAAGTCCGCTCTGGTCGATGTCCGAGAGAATCAGGACCTTTTCGCGGTTTCCGGCTACCGAAGAGAGGTATTCCAGCGCGATTCCCAGCGAGTTGATGTCCGAATTGTAGCTGTCGTTGACGATTTTACAGCCGTTGATACCATCTTTGAACTCCATACGCATGGCCACGTTTTGCAGCATAGGAAGTCTTTTTCGGATGGTCTCCGAATTGAAGCCCAACTCATCGAACAGCGCGAGGGCTTCGGCTGCATTTTCACGCGAAGCGGTATCGGAGAAGGGGATACCCCGCAGGTCGCGGTGTGCGGCGTCAACAGCCGACAGGCGTCGGTCAGCGTACCGAAGAGGAACCAGCCGTTGCAGGATTTCGTCGTTCTTGTTGTAGATGATGGTCGGTGTATGTGCAAAAAGTTTTAATTTCTCTTCAGTCTTTTCCTCCAGTGAGGCGAAATTCTCCTGATGGGCATCACCGATGTTCGTGATGATGCCGATGTCGGGCCGGACGATGCGTTCGAGCCGTTCCATTTCGCCCTTTTCCGAGATTCCGGTCTCGATGACGGCGATCTGCTCGTCTCCGGCGATCATCAGCAGGGACAGCGGAACGCCGATCTGTGAGTTGTAGCTCTTGGGACTGCGGAAAAGTTTTACTCCCGGAGGACAGAGCTGAGCGATCCACTCTTTGGTGACGGTTTTGCCGTTGCTGCCGGTGATGGCGACGACCGTGCCGTGAAAACGGTCGCGATGTCGGGCGGCCAACTCTTGCAGAGCCGTAACCGTATCGTCACACAGGATAAAACCGGCTTCGGGAAAAGGTTTCGTGTCGAAAGACTTGCAGACCATGAAGGCCCGCACACCTTTGGCATACAGCGACTCGATAAAGGCGTGTCCGTCCCGGTTGTTTCCATGTATGGCCACAAAGAGGGTTTGGGTGGGGTCGGTCGTCCGGCGGCTGTCCATACTGACAAGCGTGACCGTTATATTTTTGCCGGAGAGTTCGCCTCCGGCGTCTTGTGCAATCTGGCTAAGAGAATAGTTCATGTCCGAAAACAATTAAGTTGTACAAATGTAGTCGATTTTCCGTAATTGTTTTCGGGAATAGAAAGAATTTAGCCACATCGGTTGCGGCGTTCTTCCGCTTACAGGTCGAGTTTGACAACGGTGATCCCCGCTCCGCCCAGATCTTCCTGTTCGTCTTTGGCGCTTTGTACCAGATCGACCGTGCGCAAATAGTTGCGGATCTCCTCTTTGAGGGCCCCGGTCCCTTTGCCGTGCAGAATTTGCAGATCGGGGTAGCCCAGCATGATCGCCTGATCGACAAATTCCTGAACCTTTTCAAGAGCTTCGGTGACTCGCATGCCGCGCACGTCGATGCGGGGGGAGAACTGCATCCGCTGTTCGATGGTACTGTACGAGGAGAGCGGTCGGATCGTTGGCTGCTCGCTGCGGGTTGCTTTTTTGTACTCGGCGTTGGAGATGGCCTCGAGCCGGTCGATTTGGATCGTCGTCAATATCTGACCGATGGCCACCGTAGCCCGTTTCCCGTTCAGTGAAACGATCTCTCCGGCACCCTCCTGACCGATAATCCGGACTTTGGATCCCGGTTCGAGCGGACGTTTCTTTTCGGGTACCGGTTCTGTCGTCGGTTGTCCGGTCGTCGTTTTTTTGTTCCGTTTTTCGGCACGGCGTTGTTCCCGTTGTCGGATCTGTTCGATTTTCCGGTCGATCGCTTCATCTTGAACGGCCGGCTCTTCCGACTCGAGTGACTGCTTGAACGCTTCCATCTTGCGCCGGACGATCAGCGTCTTGTCCCGATCGGCCTGCGACTCACGGATCACCCGGATCGTATTTTCGATCTGTTTGTTGGCCTCGGAAGTGATCCTTTGGGCCTCCTCCTTGGCCTCTTTGATCAGACGCGACCGTTCACTTTTCAGCGCCTCCAGTTCGGTTTTGTACTTTTCGGAAAGCTCCTCCACCCGTTTTTCAGCGATTCGTATCCGGTCGCGTTTCTGCTCCCAATAGCGGCGGTCGCGGGCAATCTCCCGCAGCTGGCGTTCGAGGTTGATGTGGTCGCTGCCCGCTTTGTCGGCGGCCCGACGGATAATCTCCTCCGGTAGTCCGATCTTGCGGGCGATTTCGATTGCAAACGAGCTGCCGGGACGTCCCATCTCTAACTGAAACAGCGGACGTATGTGCTGAACATCGAAGGTCATCGCGCCGTTGATGACTCCGGGTGCGTTGCTGGCGTGATATTTCAGGTTCGAATAGTGCGTCGTAATCACACCGAAGCAGCGTTTCTCCTCCATGCGTTCGAGGATCGCTTCGGCAATCGCTCCTCCGATGATCGGTTCGGTTCCCGTTCCGAATTCGTCGATCAGTACGAGTGAATCTTTGCCTGCGTTGCGCAGGATATTCTTCATGTTCAGCAGGTGGGAACTGTATGTACTCAGGTCGTTGTCGATCGACTGTTCGTCGCCGATGTCGATGAATATGTCATGGAAGATCCCGAATTCGGAGTTTTCCGAGGCAGAAACCAAAAATCCCTTCTGGACCATATACTGGAGCAGTCCGACGGTCTTCAGACAGACCGATTTGCCTCCTGCATTCGGACCTGAGATCAGCAGTATGTGCTTCTCGGGCGTCAGGGTCAGGTCCAAAGGAACGATTTCGCGACCCTCGCGGTGGAGGGTCTGTTCGAGCAGGGTGTGACGAGCCTTTACGAGGCGCAGTCCGCTGTTGGGTTCGAGGATCGGAAGCGTGCAATTGTTGGCCAGCGCAAAGCGGGCCTTGGCCCGGATGAAGTCCATCGTCGTGAGAAAATCTCCCGATTCGCGGATCTGCGGCAGGTCGGGATGGATCATCTCCGTAAAACGGGTCAGGATCCGGACAATCTCACGACGCTCTTCGAGTTCCAGCGTTTTGAGCTCATTGTTCAGCTCTACGGTCTCTATCGGTTCGATGTAGACCGTTTTGCCCGAAGCCGATTCGTCATGTACCAATCCCCTGATCTTTTTCTTGTTGGAGGCAGCTATCGGGATGACCGCACGTCCCTCGCGGATCGAAATGGAGACATCGCTGTCGACCAGTCCCGACGATTGGGCCTGTTGCAGGATCTGCTGGATGCGGCGAGAAATTTGGGCTTCACGGTCGCGGATCGTACGCCTCAGGGCAAACAGCTCGGCCGAAGCGTTGTCTTTCACCTTGCCAAACTTGTCGATCAGCGAATCGATGTGGTTGATGATCTCCGGAAAACCCGACACGCCCCGACTCAAGGCCTTCAGCCGGGGATAGGAACTCTCCTCCTTGTTCTTAAAGAAAGCGATGAGCGAGTAGACCATCGACAATCCCTTGCGTAGCGAAACGATCTCTCCGACCTCAAGAAAAGCCCCTTGAACGGCCGCTTTTTTCAGGAAATCGTCCATGTCGACGAAAGAGCCGTCCGGCAGTCCGTTCTCCATCATCAGTACGTTCCGCATCTCGAAGGTCTCTTCCAAAAGTTTGCGGATCTCCTCGATGTTGGTGAGAAAAGAGGCCTCGGCCAGTTTCTCGGCGGCCTTCTGGGTTACACACAGGGCCTTGATCTGGCTTTTGACGCGGTCGAAACCGATCTTATGTTCGAAATTTTCGGGATAAACCAATGTTTGGGTCGAATTTAGTAGCTGTAAACGGATCAGGGATTAGTTTTTGTCGCGACGGCCGAAGACGGAGATGTTCACGTAGCGCGACGGATGTGCCTTGATGTCGGCTAAGAGTGCGGCCAGATCGGAGGAAGCCTGCACCAGCGATTCGTACAAGGCATCGTCGTTGAGCAGTTTGCCTACCGATCCGTCTCCCTGATCGATCTTTCCCATCACCGTATTCAGTCGGCCGACGGTTTCGTTCAGCTGAGTGACCAGTGTCGGAATCGAAGCCCGGTTCAACGAGTCGCTGAAGGTCTCGACGTTCGTGATGATGCGGTCGATCTGTCCCGATTTAGCACTCAAGGTTTGGGTAAGGTGGTTCAAGTCGGTGAAGATCGAGTGGATCGAACCTTTTTCGTTCTCGACCACTTCATTAAAATTTCCCGAGAGATTGGCTATGTTGTTGAACGTCCGATCCAGATTGTCCTTGTTGTCGGCCAATAGGGTGTTGATGTGGCCCAGCGTCGTGACGAGTTGGTTGATCACATCGTTAGCCCGTTGCTTGATGAATTCGAATTCGCTGCCGGCAACCTCCAAAAAGTCTTTGTTGATCTCCGAAAAGAGCGTATCCCCCTCCTGCAGGTAGTTGGCCGATTTTCCCAAAACCAGTTCGACGGCTTTGCCACCCATGATTCCGTCGCTGAAGATCCGTGCTTTCGTGTCGTCGGGAATGGGGTATTTCGAGCTGATGGAGAATTCGACCACGACGTTTTGCGAACGCGCCGGATCATACGAAATGTCGCTGATCGACCCCACCTTGAAGCCCTTGATCAGAATGGAGGCCGAAGACTCCAGCCCGTTCACCTGATCGTAGACGGCATAGTATTTAACATCGGAGGAGAACAGATCGGTCCCCTTTAAAAAGTTGATGCCCCAATACAGCAGTGCGATCATCAGGATTCCGAAAAAGCCGATTTTGAATTCTTTATTCAGTTTCATATGGTTTTGTTTTTTTTATTATCCGAGAGTTATTGGTTTTCGTGTTTGCGGGCCTCATCCACCGATACCGGTTCACCGTCGATAAACGGAACCATAAAGGCATCCTTGATGGATTTGCGAACGCGTCGTTGCAGGGTCAGGGCCTCCGAATAGGTCGAAGCCTCTTCCACATAGTATTTATACATGTTCCCGATGCGCATTTCGGTCACTTTTCCTCGATACTCTTTGAACTGGGCCGCATTTTTCGGCAATTTGCGGTCGGCCGAAGCAACCTGAATGCGGTAGATCGGGCGGCTGTCCGAGCGGCTTGGCGCGGAAAGCTCTTTCTGAGACTCTTGGGGGTCGTTACCCTCTGAGACGGAGTTGCCTTCCGGTTTGTCGTCATCCAACACAATCAGTGTGCCATGTCCTTCACACCGGGTCTTGTATTCGCTGAATGCGTTGAACAGACATCTTGCATAGGTATCCCGTCCCTTTTCCGAACCGATGAATTTTTCTTCCGTGGAGTTGGAGATGAATCCGAATTCGGCCAGAATGCTCGGCATGGCAGCCGACCACAGCACCAGAAATCCGGCCTGACGCACTCCGCGATCCCTCATGTTGGTTTTGGCGTTGAACTGTTTCTGGACCATATCGGCCAGCAGAATGCTCTGGCTCTGATGGGAAAATTGCATCAGCGAGAAGATGATGAACGATTCGGGAGATCCGGGGGTATAACCTTGATACTTCGACGAGTAATCCTCCTCATAGGTAATAACGTCGTTCTCCTTCATGGCGACCTTCAGATTGGCTCCGGTTTTGTCCACACCCATTACATAGGTGGAAGTGCCCGAAGCGGACGATGATTCGGCCGAATTGATATGGATCGAGATGAACAGGTCGGCTCCAGCTTTGTTGGCGATCTGTCCCCGCTCATTCAGGGGAATGAAGACATCGGTTTTACGCGTGTAGACCACTTTGACGTCCGGATAGTTTTCGTTGATCAGTTTGCCGAGACGGAGGGCTACGGCCAGATTGATGTCCTTCTCTTTATAGGTCCGGCCCACGGCTCCGGCATCTTTTCCCCCATGTCCCGCATCAATTGCAACGGTATTTATACCGATTTTGGTATTTTGTCCGTTACTTTTACACCACGGTCCGAAGAGCAAAAGTAAAACGATCGAAGCCGTTAAGATCGTGTGGTTTGAAACTTTCATTACGGAGAACGTTAGGGAACTCTTTTTTTTTATTTATTTTTGCGAGCAAATCCGGATGACCTTGCAAAGTTAACATTTGTTTGAAAATTGCGGCTAAAAAAAGTAAAATATATCTTCTTCGTCTTAATCTGTCTGGTTCCCTTCGGGCAACTGGTTTTTAGTCGCGATGTATATGGCGGCGAGATGTTTGCTACGATGCAACAGCCTGATTCTCTGCCTTCCGATTCGGCGATGGTCGATTCGGTATTCGTCGAGTCCGACACGTCGGTGGTGATCGAAAGCCGCCCTGTGGAGGATGTTTTGGGAATCGAACAACAGAGCGGAAGCGACTCGCTTCGTCAGGACACCACCGCCCACAAGTCGTTTCTGGAGGATCCTATCTCCGGAAAGAATCAGGACTCGCTGATCTACGATGTCCGCAACAAACGGGTCTATATCTACGAAAAGGGCGATATCACCTATCAGGACAAGAATCTGAAGGGGGATTACATGGAGATCGACATGGATAAGAAGCTCATTTTCGCGCACGGACGGAATGATACGGTTGCCGGAAAACCGACACGTCCCGAGTTTACGGACGGTGCGGCCTCTCCCTATCAGATGGATACGATCTACTACAATATCGATACGGAGAAGGCCCGGATACGGGGGGTGACCACCAACGATGGGGATGGCTATCTGCAAGGGTTCAAGGTCAAGAAGATGAAGGACAATACGATCAACATCGCCAACGGTAAGTACACCACCTGCGATGCGGATCATCCCCACTTCTATCTGGCGATGACCAAGGCAAAAGCGATTCCCGGCAAGAAGACCATTATCGGTCCCTCCTATCTGGTTATGGAGGATGTGCCGATCTATTTTCTGGGTATTCCGTTCGGATTCTTCCCGACGATGAGCGGACGTCATTCGGGATTCATCATGCCGACATGGGGTGAAGAGGCTGTGAAGGGCTTCTTCCTGAAGGACGCGGGCTACTATTTCGCGTTTAACGACTATATCGATATGACCGTGTTGGGCGGTATTTACACGCTGGGTTCGTGGCAGGCCAGTCTCTCGTCGCGTTATGTTAAAAGGTACAAATACAGCGGGGGATTGAGTTTCTATTACTCGAAAGATATTGTGGGCGACAAAACGGATCCCGATTATGTCAACATGAACAACATCAATCTGCGTTGGACCCATCAGCAGGACCCTAAATTCCGTCCCAATTCGACCTTTTCGGCCAGCGTGAACTTCTCGACCAGCGGATATTCCAAGTATGGTGCACAAACGCTCAACGATTATCTGAACACACAGACCAACTCGAGTATTTCGTATTCAAAATCGTGGGCCGGAACTCCGTTCTCGTTCTCAACCAACATGCAGCATTCGCAGAACTCGAGCGATACGACGATTTCGCTGAGTTTCCCGAATGTGGTGTTCAACGTGTCGCGTATCTATCCGTTCCGCCGGAAAGAGGCACAGGGCAAGCAGCGTTGGTATGAAAAGATTTCGCTCAGTTATACGGGAACCCTCGGAAACAATGTAACGGTTAAAGAACGAGATCTTTTTACGGAGAAAATGTTCCGTCAGATGAGAAATGGTGTGAATCATAATATTCCGATTTCTTCGTCATTTAACCTGTTGAACTACATCAATGTGAGCCCTTCGGCCACCTATCAGGAGCGGTGGTATTTCCAGAAAATCGACCGGGCGTGGGATCCGGTAGCCAAGCAGGTCGTCAACAGCGATACGACTTCGGGATTCTATCGTTTGTACGACTATAATTTTTCGGTCAGTGCGAGCACGAAACTGTACGGTATGTACGATTTCGGAAAGGGTAAAGCGCTGGAAAAGATCCGTCATACATTGACTCCGACCGTCGGATTCACTTACCGTCCCGATTTTAGCGATCCGAAGTACGGTTATTATAAGACCGTGCAAAGCGACACGCTCGGGAATACGACACTATATTCACCGTTTTCCAATGGCTTGTATGGTGTCCCTGCGTCGGGACGAAGCGCCTCTTTGACATTCAGTTTGGTGCAGACCTTGGAGATGAAAGTAAGAAGCCAGCAGGATACATCCGGGTCGAAAAAAGTTACGCTGATCGATAATTTCAGTATATCGTCCTCCTATAATTTCGTAGCCGATTCGTTGAATTTGGCGCCGTTTTCGATGAATTTGCGTACGAACATTTCTCAAAGCCTCGGATTAAACGTCAGTGCAACGCTCGATCCCTATCAGGTGGATGCCAACGGAAGGAAGATCAATAAGTTCATGTGGCAGAAAGGCAAGATAGGCCGGCTGACCAGTGTCAGTACCTCGTTCGGCTATTCGTGGAATAGCACGGGGAATTCGACCCCCGGGGCAATGAATGACATCAATAGCGCAGCGGCAGCGGTTCCGGCCGCCTATACCGATATGTTTGCCCAACAGCAGCCCTACGATCTCTACGATCCGGCCACCCGAAGGCAGATGATGTCGTCGATGTACTATGATTTCAGTATTCCGTGGAACTTCGGATTCAATTATACGTTCCGCTATACGAATAACGGGATACGAAGTAATATTGTGCAGACCCTCGGATTTAACGGAAGTGTGACCTTGACTCAAAAGTGGGGGTTGCAGTTTAGCGGAGGATACGATTTCGAGGCAAAACGAATCACCCCGGGAACGTTTACCCTGACGCGGGATCTGCACTGCTGGGAGATGGTTTTCGACTGGGTGCCGATCGGATTCCGCAAAAGCTGGAGCTTTACGATTCGGGTGAAGGCTTCGATGCTGAAGGATCTGAAGTATGATCGGAACAGCAGCTTCTACGACAATTTCTACGACGATTAATCGTTTGATCATCATATGAAGCGAATAATTTTCTATTGTATGGCAGTTACTATATCATCGATTGCGGGCGGGTGCAGCAGAACCGAGAATCCGCTGTTGACAGACTCTTCGGCTCCGTACGGAGCGCCGATGTTCTCGCAAATCAAGAATGAAGATTATGAACCGGCGTTCGAACAGGCGTTGCAGGAGGCCCGAGAGGAAATAGCTGATATTGCGAACCGGACGGATGAACCGACATTTGCCAATACGATCGAGGCATTGGCCTATAGCGGCGAACGTCTGGATTGGGTAAGCAGTATTTTCTTCAATCTGAACGAAGCGCATACGAACGATACGATGCAGGCGTTGGCCGAGAAGATTTCGCCGGTGTTGACCGAATTCAGTAACGACATCACTCTGAATGTGGCACTGTTCGACCGGGTCCGGAGGGTGTATGCACAACGCGATTCGTTGCAGTTGACGCCCGAACAGTCCCGCCTGTTGGAGAATACCTACAAGAGCTTTACGCGTAACGGTGCGGCTCTTTCCGAAGAGGACAAAAAGAGATACCGCGAGTTGACCGCAAAATTGTCTCAGCTGACCCAACAGTTCAGCCGGAACGTTTTGGCAGCGACGAATGCCTATACATTACATATTACCGATTCAGCTCAGGTCGCCGAACTGCCCGAATTTGTCCGCGAGGGGGCAGCGGCCGAAGCAAAGGAGCGAGGGCTGCAGGGATGGGTCTTTACGCTTCAATACCCGAGCATGTCGTCGTTTTTGACCTATTCGTCGAATCGGGAACTCAAGGAGCAGCTCTGGCGGGCCTACAATTCCCGGGCCTTCGGCGGGGAGTCGGACAACTCGGCAATCGTCGAGGAGATTGTCAATACGCGTTTGGCCGTTGCCCGGCTGCTGGGGTATAACTCCTATGCGGATTATGTGTTGGAAGAGCGTATGGCCGAGAATGTCCCGACGGTCGAGTCATTCCTCTCCGAACTGCTCGGACGGACGGTCGATGCGGCGCGCGGCGATGTGCGGGAGGTGGCGGATTATGCGGCTACCGAAGGTTTCAGCGGTGAACTGATGCCGTGGGATTTCGGGTACTACTCCGAAAAGTTGAAAAGCGAAAAGTACAACATCAGCGACGAACAGACCAAACCTTACTTTCGGTTGGAGCTGGTGCAGCAGGGTATCTTTACGCTGGCTGAGAAACTCTATGGGATTACGTTCCGCGAGAACGATCGGATTCCGGTGTATCATCCAGATGTAAAGGCCTACGAGGTGTACGATGCGGACAGTTCGTTTTTGGCGGTGCTGTATATGGATTATTTTCCCCGGGCCTCGAAACGGGGTGGGGCGTGGATGACCGAATTCCGGAGCCGTTCCGTCCGGGAGGGCAAGCCGGTCTATCCGTTAGTGTCTTTGGTCTTCAACTTTACCAAACCGACCGAAAGTTCACCCTCGCTGTTGACGTTTAATGAGGTGACGACGATGCTTCACGAGTTCGGGCACGCTCTGCACGGGATTTTTGCCGACGGAACCTATCCCGGCATGACCGGAACCTCTGTCTATCGCGATTTTGTCGAACTTCCCTCCCAGATCATGGAGAACTGGGCGACCGAAAAGGAGTTCCTCGATCTGTGGGCCGAGCACTACCAAACCGGTGAGAAGATTCCTGCCGATCTGGTTCAGCGGATTATTGATGCGAGAAACTACTTGGCGGCCTATGCCCATGTGCGTCAGGTGTCGTTCGGCCTCTGCGATATGGGGTGGCACACCCTGACGGAACCGACCGCTGAACCGGTCAACCAGTTTGAGGCACGGTCGATGGGGGCAGCTCAGGTCTTGCCCTATGTAGACGGACAGTGTACGTCGACTTCGTTCAGCCACATCTTCGCTGGGGGATATGCGGCCGGATATTATGGCTACAAGTGGGCGGAAGTGCTCGAAGCCGATGCGTTTGCACTGTTCAAGGAGCGGGGCATTTTCAATCGGGAGGTTGCGGCGTCGTTCCGGGAGAATATCCTTTCGAAAGGGAATTCCGAGCACCCCATGACGCTCTATGTGCGTTTCAGAGGTCATAAGCCCGATGTAGAGGCCCTGTTTAAAAAGATGGGGATCGAGTAGATCGCAGTGTGTAGGCGGAATACTGCACGAGACCGTCTGCTCTGATTTGTCTATCTTGGTGTAATACATAAAAGAGAGAGGGAGGCCTAATCGCCTCCCTCTCTCTTTTATTATCGTGAAAAACTTTCCGGATAATCCCGGAAAGTCAGTCGATTCGGCTATACGTCGAGTGAGTACCCGGGACGGTATTCGTAATGGAGCAGAGCGGTCGCTTCGGGATCGTTCATGAACTTCTCTACGATCGGGTTCCATACCACGGGACGTTGCAATTCGTTGGCGATGTTCCCCAGATTACATACCGTGCAGGAGGTGTGTCCCGTCTCAACCGGAACGTTTGGATCGATACGCGAACGGATCGAGTTGATGAAAGTCTGGTAGTGACCGACCTTCGTCTCATACGGCATGTCTGAAGCCTCTTGCTGGGCTTTGGGCATGAACTTGGGATCGGAAGCGAGGAACTCTCCGCGGCAAACCTGAATCCATCCGTTATCGCCATAAATCTTAACACCCTGTTTTCCACCGTCGAACTCCTGTTCGGTGACGGTCGTTCCGTTGTCGTATTTGTAGGTCAAATGATCGTAGTAGCTGTATCCGGCCGGAATGATCTCTACCGGACCGCCGTTACCGTCCTTACCCATAGCCCACTGAGCGATGTCGAACATGTGTGCACCCCAGTCGGTCATGAGTCCGCCGCCCATACCTTTGTACCAGCGCCATGCTCCCCACAACTGTTCGTTCTGTTCCGGTTCGAGTGTAATGATGGGGTTCAGATCCGAGTTGTAGTAGAACTTCTCGGAGAGAGGACCCAACCATTTGTCCCAGTTCAAGCCGGCCGGAACCTCCTGTTTGGGCAGGTTGTACGGGGTTGGAGAGCCTCCCACGTGTACTTTGATCAGGTTGATCTTTCCCAGTTCACCTTCGCGGCACAGATTGGCGGCGTGGATGAATTCGGCGTCGGAACGTTGTTGGCTGCCGACCTGAAGAATACGGTTGTATTTACGAACGGCTTTGCGGAGCTGTTGTCCCTCGTAGATGGTCAGCGTCAACGGTTTCTCGAGATATACGTCTTTGCCGGCCTTGCAGGCTGCGATGGCGATCAGAGCGTGCTGGTGGTCGGGGGTAGCGATCACGACGGCATCAATGTCGGGACGGTCCAGCAACTCCTGATAGTCCTCATAGAGGTCGACCGTACATTTCTTTTCACCTTTGTTCGTATAATAATCCTTGACGCGTTTTTCGAAACGGGCACGTTTGATGTCGTATACGTCGCATCCGGCAACTACCCGTACTCCGGCGATGGTGATGAAGCCATTCAGCAGGTGCATGGCCTGCTGTCCGAGACCGATAAAACCGATATTAATCGTGTCGTTGGCCGAAGATTTGCTTTTCGAACCCTGCGATGTTGCTGCCGACAGTCCGGACGGAACCAGCAAGGCTCCCGCTGCGCCGATAGCTGAGAATTTCAAGAAATCGCGGCGCGAAATTTTTGTTTCGGAACTCATTGTTGATCGTGTTATTAGGTTTGAATTGTGTTAAAAATGAATTTATACATGTGCAAGTTACGGATTTGTTGCCGAAAAACCAAGCGTTCTAAAAAAAGGATGGAAATTTGTATTTCTGACGGCGATTGGTTACTTTTGTTTAGATATGTTACCTAAAACGACTATTGTATGAAAACGTGGGCAATGATGCTGCTGGCATGTCTGGGGTTCGCGTGTGCGCAACAGCAGAAGGATGAACCGAAACCGGTGTCGCTGATTTTCGATACCGACATGGCTCCCGATTACGATGATGTGGGGGCGATGGCCGTACTGCATGCTTTGGCCGATTCGGGCAAAGTGAACATTCTGGCGACCGTATCTTCGAATAAATGGGAGACAAGCGTGCCGTGTATCGAGGTGATCAACACCTATTTCGGTCGCCCGGATATCCCGTTGGGCGTGGTTAAGGGCGAAGGTGTGTCGCAGGATACGTGGCACAAGGGATTGAAATGGACCGAAGAGCTTCCGGCCCGTTATCCTCACCGTGTAAAAAGTGCTTCCGAGGCGGAAGATGCAGTGAAGGTCTATCGGCGCGTGTTGAGCCAACAGCCCGATACGAGTGTCGTGGTCGTCACCGTAGGATTTTTTACCAATCTGAAAAATCTGCTCCTTTCGCAGGCCGATGAGATTTCTCCGCTGTCCGGACAGGAGTTGGTTGCCGCAAAAGTAAAAAAACTGGTTTCGATGGGCGGCTATTTCCCCGAGGGAAAAGAGTTCAACGTGATGATGGATGCTCCCTCGAGCCAGTATGTCTTCGATCATTGGCCTACGCCGATTTTGCTGAGCGGATTTGAGATCGGCGAAAAGATCATTACCGGCAAACAAACCGCAGCGGCAGAAGGTGAAAGCCCGATCAAGGAGGCTTATGCCATGAGTTTGGCGCAGGACGATCCGAACGGGCGTAACAGTTGGGATCAGTCGACGGTTCTGGTTGCCGTATGCGGGACGGAGCCTTGGTTCGATGTGGAACGGGGCGTGATGGCGGTTACTCCGGCCGACAGCTTGGATCATTGGACGCCTGACCCGAATGGAAAACACGCACGATTGGTCATGAAAGTTCCGGTGGAGCAGGTGACCGAAACCATCGAGACGTTGATGATGCACCGACCGGCTGGTCAATAGATGTCCTTGCTCCGTTCGGGGGCTATGCTGTAATCATGTTGTAAATATCTTTAAAGTCCGTCGTTGGTTATGAAAAAGTATCTGTTTTTATGGGTCGTGGCGGCACTGTTTACCCAGTCGCTGCAGGCGCAAACCATAGGATTCTATTATCAGGGAGGTAATGGAGACCTGTATAGTTTAGGGTGTGCAATCAATAATTATGTTTCCGGTGAGGTGGATCGTTTCGTATTGGAGATCTCCCGTGACTTCGGACTTCCGGCGAATGACGTGCGGTTCTATCTACGGAAGGGGTACTCTCCGAGCGACCTGTTGATGGGCATGGAGCTGGCAAAGCGGACAAGAGTCCCCTTGAAACGGATTATGTCCTACTACAAAAACAGTCGCAAGAAAGATTGGATCGAGGTGTCTACCCATTTCGGGATCGGTCCTTCGTCAGCTGCTTTCCGTATGATGTTGGATCGGTTCAGAAATTATCACCGTTTCTGGAGTGGAGATTACCTGAAACGTCATCCGGGGGCACCGAAGCCACCTGTCTATAAACATCAATGGTCCTATTTTCGCCCGCAAGCTCCGAAACCGCATCCGGCAGGACCGGCAGAGGTGCGTCCTCCGCATCAGCAGCCGCCTTTGTTGATCGAAAAGGAGAACAGGAACAAAAATAGCTGGCGGCAAGAGCCTCGAAAGAATACGGGAGAGTTTTTCAAGGCCCTGCCGGCAAAGTCGAAAAAAGATAAAAAACAGGGACCTCCGGCAAAAAAGGATCGGAAACGCCCTTAGTCCCGGGAGGATTCTAGTCGCTTGAAGAAGACGACAAGCGGTGTTTTATCGGCGCGCGCGAGAGAGCGTGGATGAGAGGGAGGAGAGAGAGAAAGAGAAAAAAGGAGAAAAGGAGAGAAGGAGAGAAGGAGAGAAGGAAAAGAGCAGGGCGTGTCCTTTTCCCCCGCTCCCCTCAATCACTCCCCTTTAGCTAATGACGATACTATTAAGGAAACAAGAGCGGAGGAGCGTTTTGTGTGGTTCGGATAACTTAACTTTTAACCCTTACAATATTTCAAAATGAAGAAACTAGTGTTTTGTGTGGCTGTCGCGTGCCTGATGGGGATGCAGGTACAGGCAAGTACGTCGGGAAAGAAGGAGAAAACGAGTCTGCCAGTATTGGTCGAAAATAAATTGACTCCGGCTCCGTACGGCTCGACCCACTTTGGTGGTTTTTTGGGCAACAAGATCGATCTGTGTATCGAAAATCGGTTAATGGCTCAGGACATAGAACGTGTCATCCAACCGTTCCGGGATAGACCCGACGGAACTTGGGGATTCCGCTCCGAGTTCTGGGGCAAGTGGTACACGGCAGCGATGCAGGGGTATGCCTACGCCCCGACTGATGAGAATCGGGCTGTTGTGGATCGGGCTGTGCAGGAGCTGATTGCCACTCAGGATTCGACCGGATATATCGGAACCTACCTGCAGGAGAATCACCTCGGCGAGTGGGACATCTGGGGCCGGAAATACGTAATGCTCGGGCTGTTGGCCTATTACGATCAGACTCAGAACGCGTCGGTCTTGGAGGCTGCCTGTAAAGTGGCCGATAACCTGATCGAGGAGGCGGGCCCCGAAAGCGGAGTGAATATCGCAGCGACAGGATGGATCGGTTGGAAGGGTTTGGCCTCCTCATCGGTGCTCGAGCCGATCGCCTTGTTGTATCAGAAAACCGGTAATCCTCGCTATCTGGAGTTTGCCGAACACATCATCAAATCGTGGGATACGCCCAACAAGTTGACCCCGACCGGTATTCGTCTGGTGCAGGAGGCTCTTTCGGGTACTCCGTTGTGGAAGATGAGTGGGGCACCGAAGGCCTATGAGATGATGTCGTGCTTCGAGGGTTTGTGTGAAATGTACCGTATTACGGGAAATCCGCTCTATTTCGAGGCTTGTCACAAGCTGATCAATACGATCATCCGCGATGAGATCATGATCGTGGGTTCGGCTTCGATGATGGAGATCTGGTGTCACGGAAAGATGCGTCAGACCGAGCCGATGTATCAGGGTATGGAGACTTGTGTAACGGCAACATGGATGAAGTTCCTCTACCAGATGCTGTGTCTTACGGGCGATAGCCGCTATGCCGATCAGCTCGAGACCAGTCTGTACAATGCGCTGCTGGCCGCAATGACCCCGCAGGGTGAGTGGTGGTCCTACTACTCCAGTTTGATGGGAGAACGGGTGCCGAGTCATCAGCAGTTTCCCGATGTGGTGATGAGCTGTTGTGTGGCAAATGGACCGAGAGGATTGATGATTACCCCGTCGTGGGCGGTGATGACCTCTCCGGCGGGCGTGACGCTCAATCTGTACGGAATGATGAACAGTTCGGTCAAGACGCCGCAAGGTCAGACACTCGATCTGGCTATGGAGACCGAGTATCCGGTGCAGGGAACTATTAGCACGACATTGACCCTGCCCGAAAGTGAAAAGTTTGCCGTTTCGTTGCGCATTCCGGAGTGGAGTAAGGAGACCAAGGTGAAAGTCAACGGAGAACCTTATGACGGCTATTTGATTCCCGGAACCTATGCGTCGATCGAACGTCAGTGGAGCGCAGGGGACAAGATCGATATAGAGCTCGACATGCGGGCTCGTGTTGTGGAGGCTCCCTCGGGAGTGGGAGATGCTGCGATTGTTCGTGGGCCGATCGTGTTGGCATTTGATTCGCGTCTGATCCCGCGGCGTGACGGCGTAACCGAACCTCCGATGTATCGTTATGAATTCATGGGCGATGAGGAGGGTTATATCGACGTAGAGTTGGTTGAGCAGACCGATGTGCCCGAAATCTGGATGACCTTCGACGTGCCGTGTAAGGATGAGGCAGGCGGTAAGCATCTGATGCGGATGTGCGATTATGTGTCGGCCGGAAACAGCTGGAAAGAGGGAAATATCTTCCGCGTATGGACCCAGCAGCCGTTCGATTATCGTCATCTGTACACGAATAATTTGGATTGGCGGGTCAATGTTACGGTTGGGGTGGATCGTCCCTCCATTCCGGATATCTATAAGAAATAGGATAAAACGATAAGGATCGTATCTTTCAATGGAGATGGGGCGGCGTGTAATGTTAGATACACGCCGCCTCTGCTTTGATTCACGCGGATATTGGAGACTGTTTGTTAGGTTGATGGTTTTGTTCCCGGTGCGATCTTTGTGAAGACGTTTGGTGGAGTGGTGGGTCTGCCTTTGGAAGAAGAAAGGCAGTATGGGCCTATCGGTCATGCTTCCTGTTTAGTCATGGGTATTAAACGAGCGACGGAAAGTTTTTATCTAAAACTTTCCGTCGCTCGTTGAGTTAGTTATAAGTTGAATGTCAGAATCTACGCTGTACGTTTGTCTTTAGTCAAACAGTTTGTTGACCTGTTCGATGACCTCGTTGACGTCCGGATCGATATGGAAGACCAATGACGGTTTCAGATAGTACAGCTTCTTGCCGGCCATGAAGCGCTTCTCTCCTCCGCCCGTAACGTTCAGCATGATGATCTTTTCGGGATCGATCGTACCGGAATGGACACATTGGATCAGCGTAGCCAAAGCCACTGCCGGAGCCGAGTAAATGTCGACACCTTCGGTCTCGGCAAACAGTTTTTTCGCAGCACGGGCCTCCTCGTTCGTAGCTACCAGAATGTCGCCTCCCGTATCGGTAAGGGCATCGAACAGACCGCCTTTGATTCCGTAAGGGGGTTTCCGGTTCGACAGTACCTTGGCGTCGATCGATTCAGCATCGATACGAGCCTTGTCGTCGTCGTAAGGCAGCATCTCCCGAGAGCGGGCCTTCCATGCGTGATACATCGGAACGAACGGCAGGTTTTGTGAAACCATCAGTTTCATCTTGTGGTTTCCGAACCGGCCGTCTTCGATCAGTCGAAGATTGGCTTCCCATGCGGCAATCGCTCCGGTGCCGCTGCCCACAGCCTGAAAATAGTAGTCGGGAATCCGACCGATGTGGGTAACGGCCGAGAGAACGGTTGTAGCCATACCGTCGCGTCGGGCGATATTTTTGGCTCCGCCCTCAGCGAAGAATTTGTCCGACTTCAGGGCCAAGTTGCTCAGGTGAATTGCATCGAAGTAGTCGCTGCCCTTTTCCGAAACGATCAGTTTGACGCAGTCGTTCAGCGGTTTTTCGAACCAGAGTGCGTCGATGTTGTCTTCCGGAACGCTCAGCAGCAGCGGAATGTGGTTGTCCGAGCAGACTTTGGCAAAAGCTCGTGCCGTGTTGCCCGCAGAAGCTACAACCAGCACCTTACCTTTATGACTTCCGTTCAGCCGGGCACAGACCGAGTAGGCTTCGGTCTCCTTAAACGAGCAGGTCGACATGTGTGCCCCGATCTCCGGGAAGTATCCGTTAAATGTGATGTACAAATTTTTAAGTCCCAGCTCTTTGGCCAACGCTTTGCTCTTGTAGGTAACCGGTGCGCAGGAGCCTTCGAGCGTCTTGTTGATGGGGAGCCATTCGGCGAAGCGGTAGATACCCATATCTTCCTCGTGAGGATGTATCTGTTTCGATTCGTATACGGCCCGGATCAACGACGGGCGGGAGGATTGGGTGTCGTCGAGCATCCAGCCTTCGTCCTCGAAGATGCGTTCGGTGTCGACGTTTTTGAGTTTGTACTTGGTAGCGTTTATTGTTTTCATGTAGTGAATAAGCTAACCGGTTACCCCTCGAGATTCGGGCGTACCCGGATACACAAAAGTAGGGCAATTTTCATAAACGGACAATAAAAAATCCCGATTTGAAAGTCGCAACGCCCACATAGAACGTAAAATACGACTTTATACTTATTGGAGTGGGTGTATTGTCGTATGCTTCGTTTCGGGAGGTGTAGGGACCTATTAAGATTTCATCAAAAAATGCGTCGAGCCGCTGTTTTTGGTGAGGAAAAGCGTATCTTAGCGAAGAATTCAGATTAATGAGTTGGAAGTTATGGAGACGAGAAAGTTGTTGGATCGGGATTTGAGTTGGATGTATTTCAATCACCGGATATTGCAGGAGGCTCAACGGGAGAATGTCCCGTTGCTCGAGCGATTGAAGTTTTTGGGAATCTACTCGAATAATTTGGATGAATTTTTTCGGGTCCGGGTCTCTACGATGAAGCGTGTGGCCGAGTATCAGGGGGAGTCGGGCAGTCAGTTTAAGGAGTTGCAGAAGATCACCGAACTGAACCGGATCTATTCCGAGGAGTTCGATGCGACGTTCGATCTGTTGAAAGAGCGTCTGAAGGAGGAGCACATTCGAATTATCGACGAACAGCAGCTGACCGGGCAGCAACAGCGATATATCCGGATGGTCTATCAGAATGATCTGAACAGTGCGACCTATCCGTTGATCATGACGCAGGGATCGCAGCTGAGCGAGTTGACCGATTCGAGTATCTATCTGTGTGTCAAAATGACCAAATACGATGAGGTCGCCGGACGGTCGGTGCGTGATTTGGCTCTGATCGAACTGCCGACCAAGGAGTTCAATCGGTTTATCGTGTTGCCCTCGGAGAGCGATGAGGTGTCGATCATCTTTCTGGACGATGTAGTCCGTTTTTGTCTGCCCTTTATCTTTGCAGGACTGGGCTATGAATCGTTCGAGGCCTATACGTTGAAGTTTACCCGTGACGCAGAACTCGAACTCGACGGCGACATCGATGAAGCATTGGTTGAAAAGGTGGCGCGCGGGGTGAAGCGCCGTCGGAAAGGGGAGGCCATTCGCTTGGTGTATGACCGCGACATGCCCGAGGAGATGCTGCGCTATTTGAAGTTGAGGTTCATGATCGATCGCTACGATGCGTGTGTGGGTGGTTCGCGCTACCACAACATGAAGGATCTGATGTCCTTCCCCGACTGTGGACGCAAAGATCTGAAGTTTGCCAACACTGACCCCGTTCCTGTACAGGCCTTCAATACGCTGGACAGCTCGCTCGATCTGATCCGGAAGCGCGATTTCTTTGTGCATTATCCCTACCACAGCTTCTCGAACTACATCAAGGTGTTGCGCGAGGCGGCGTTGAGCAAGGATGTGCAGAGTATCAAAACAACGGTCTACCGTCTGGCGAAAAACTCGAAAGTGGTCAAGGCGCTGATCTGTGCCGCAAAGCACGGAAAACGGGTTACGGTGATGGTCGAGTTGTTGGCCCGGTTCGACGAGACCTCCAATATCAATTGGTCGAAAAAGATGCAGGATGCTGGAATTCAGGTCTTTTTCGGCGTCGAAGGATTAAAGGTTCACTGTAAGTTGACGCACATCGGGTCGTCGCGAGGCAACGTGGCATGTATCAGTACCGGAAATTTCCACGAAGGCAATGCGCGTTCCTATACCGACATCACGCTTTTTACGGCCAATAAAGAGGTTGTCGATGAGGTGGATCGGGTTTTCGAGTTTATCCGCCAGCCCTATAAGACGATCGATTTCCGCCATTTGATCGTCTCTCCGCAGCAGATGCGGACCAAGCTTTCGACCTTGATCGATCGAGAGATCGAAAATGCGATACGGGGTAAAACGGCATACATTATGTGTAAGGTCAACCACATCACCGATCCGAAGATGGTACAACGGCTGTATGATGCGTCGGCAGCCGGGGTGGAGGTCCGGTTGCTCGTACGGGGAAACTGCTCTTTGGTGATGGGCCAAGGGGCGGCAACCGAACGGATCGAGGTGCGAGGCATTATCGACCGCTATCTGGAGCATGCACGTATCCTGATCTTCTGCAACGGCGGAGACGAGCTGTGCTTTATCGGGTCGGCTGACTGGATGCCGCGGAATCTGGACAGTCGGATCGAGGTCTATGCTCCGGTCTATGATCCGACGATCCGTGCCGAAATGAGGCGTGTCGTCGAGTATGGTTTGGCCGACAATCAAGCGGCCCGCATTGTGGACGGTACTGGTAAAAACCGATTGTACGATAACGGACGTCCACCGTTCCGTTCTCAACAGCGGCTTGCTGCTTATTATAGAGATGAGTTTATTGATCAAAAATAATATGGAATAGTTATGCAGAATAATAAATTGAACTTTGCGGCGATTGATGTGGGCTCTAATGCCGTACGTTTTTTGATTAAAAGTGTGAATGCAGGAGATCCTCCTGATCGGTTGACTAAAACGGTTTTGTTGCGTGTGCCTTTGCGTCTGGGTGAGGAGGTTTTTAGTGTAGGCGAGATCTCCGCGTCGAAGAAAAAGCAGTTGTTGCGGACGATGAAGGCGTTTCGGCAATTGATGAAGGTGTATGATGTGGAGTCTTACCGGGCATGCGCGACTTCGGCGATGCGGGATGCCGCCAACGGCGAGAAAATTGTCCGTGAAATCCACAACAAGACCGGAATCAAATTGGAGATCATCGATGGTCAGGAGGAGGCTCGCATGATTTACGATAGCCATATTGCCGATCTGTTGGGACACGACGGACACTACATCTATGTCGATGTCGGAGGCGGTAGTACCGAGATCAGTCTGATCTCACAGGGCAATTTGGTGTGTTCCGAGTCCTACAACATCGGTACGGTACGTTTGTTGGGCGGTACGGTGAAAAAGGAGGACTGGGAGACGCTGCATCGCGATCTGTCGGAACTGTCGGCCGACTATCCCGTTCTGAAGATCATCGGCTCGGGAGGAAACATCGGAAAGCTCTACCGTTTGAAAGGGGACAAGGACGACAATTGTCTGAAGGTTTCGGACTTGGAAAAGTTCTACGAAGAGTTGAAGGAGATGTCGGTGGAGGATCGTATCCGGAAGTATCGGTTCAATCCTGACCGTGCCGACGTGATTGTGCCGGCGGCCGAAATATTTCTGGACATCGCGCATCGGGTGCATGCCGAAGCGATATGGGTTCCGGCAATCGGTATCAGCGACGGAATCATCCATGCCTTATATATGAAGTATCTGGCCGAGGAGGAGTGTGAGGATTGATCGATGGTGATCCGGATCTTCCGAAACGGATATGGAAAAATTTCAGAGGTTGCCGAGAAGTGGAAGGCTATGGTCCGCTTTCCGGCAACCTCTTTATGTGCGTGGAGGTGAGGTGCTTAGTCTTCTTGGGACTTTACGATTCGAATGCTCATATTCCGTACTTCGAGACCGGCGTCGAAAGTTCCCGGTACCTCCCATCCGAAATTCATGCCCGTCAGGACCAAGTCCTTCGGAACGGTATGAGTGAATACACCCTTCTCCTGCATCGCCTCGAGGCTGCGTAGGATGAGTGGCAGCAGATCGATCTGTGCTTTGTGCCACTGGTGGTCGTGGAAAGAGATGTCGCCCCAGACGGTGCGGGGCGGTATGGCGTAAATGTATGTTGCTGTACCGATGTCCCAATGCACCCGTTCGGTCGAATCCAGTCGGAGGTAGCGGTAGTCGAACGAGGGGATACCTACCCACAGTGCCAGCTGATAGTCCGGAGATTCTGGGTTTTCGTTGCGCATGAAAAAGTAGAACGGCGATTGGGCCGTATGCAGGTTTTTGTCGAATTCACTCTCTTTCATGCGATTTTCACAGTGTACGATGCGCAGCTCCATCGAAAAATCGAGACGTTCGATCTGTCCGATGTTCGGCCGGTTGACGAAATCCTGTTGGATCAGCAGATGAGGCCATGCGTCGGTGCTGGTGCGTGGACGGTCGTATTCGGTGCTGGTGGTGATGTCAAGCAGCAGGGTACCGTCCGACGAACGGGCGATCTCTTTCCCTTCGTTGCGGTATATGATGGTTCCGTGTTTGCCTTTCTTGGGAAGTGTGCCGCCGAGGTCGTATTTGCTGGCCCATTGTGCCATTTGCCAATCGGGAACACACTCTTTTTTGCGGAAACGGATTGTGTCGGTATTGGTCTTTTCGAACCCTCCGTTGTTTTGTACGATGGCGGGCCACAAAGGAGATACGGCAAATCCGTTCTCGAAGTGTGGATCTCGGAGAATCTCTTCGCTACGGGGGCCTTGGGACTTATTTTTCGGATCGGCACTTAGTGTTCCGGGACCGAATATCGAAACACTGCTTAGAAATAGGAGCATGAGTCCCCGTACTTTGAGAGCATTCATAGATGTGGAGGTTTTAAAAGGGTTGTTCCGGAATAATTTCTGATAAAAGTACGGATAAATTTTGGAGCTAATTAAATTTTTTCTAAAATAACTATATATTCATTATTCATTGTGTTTGTTTTCTCTCCCTTTTTATTTGTTGGACTTGTTTTTAGAGGCATTCTTTTGTTTGGAATCTCACGAACTATTGTGTTGATATGTCTAAACCCATTTGTTTCGAACATTTCGGCGGTAAAATAATCTAGAGGTATTTGTATACCTTTTACAGTTCTATTTCCAACGACATAACAGACTATGCCGCCTTGTTTCATAACTTTTGAAACATGGAAAATAGAATTATTATAGTCATTTAGAAATGATATAACTTCTAAATATCGTTTAGTGTCAAGTGATTTTATTTCGTTAAGTTCTTTTCGGATAGTATGTGTAGTGAAATTTTCATCTGTTTGTTTTTTCCCTCCCATCAATATTTTATCAAGATCTTTGGCATGTTCAAAATTAAACCATTCATTAGCCCATCTTGAGAATTGTCCGTATGCGACGGTCGTTTTACTATCTCCGTATGGAGGAGATGTAATAACCATATCTACACTATCGGGTTTAATTATAGAGTTAGGAATAGGTAGACAACTGTCAAAATCATAAATATTTATCTTTGATTTTGAATGGATTTTATTAAATTCTTTTAATCCCTTAATGTTTCGTAGACTTTTTTCTTCGAATAGGTTAAATGTGTTAGGAGTGAATGCGTTTAATTTATTTTCTGGCATCCTGAATCTTTTAAATTCGCTGTTTCTTGTGAAAGAAACTTCTCTGACCACCTCGGATAAAATAGTATAGAAAAAATCAGCATGTTCATGGTCTACAAAATCTTTTATTATCTGAGATAGATAAGATAATCTCAAAAGACTATCTTGTGAGTACCAGTATTTGTAGTTGGATATGTTATCAAAGTTTCGGTTTTTTACATAACTTTCTTTATATTCTAAAAGTTGTGATTGTATTAAGGTGAAGTAGGTTTGTATCTTTTCTTCATTATAATGGGTGGTTTTTACTTTACTTATTAGTCTTGCTAATGGGTTCAGGTCTGTTCCAATAGCATCAATACCTTTAATCGATGCTTCAACTAGAGAAGTTCCGCTTCCCATATATGGATCGAATAAAAGTTTTATTCCTCGTTTTGGACTGTATTTATTTAGCAGAGCTCTTGCTATCATAGGAATCATCATTGCTGGATAAGTATGGTAACAATGAGTGTATTCTTTTGTATTTGAATTTCGAAAACTCCATGTGTGATCAATAACTCGTTTATACATATATCTGCATTTAGTTTGTGTTTGTAAATATAGTAAATACTCATAAAATGCGAGTGGGTGTCGTCTGTGAATAATCTATTTTTGTGTCAAAATAATAAAAAAAAGATGATGAAAACATCATTTCAGTTTGATGTGATTTGTAAAATTCGAAAAATAAGAGAGAGTTTTAATTTGAGTCAAGCAAAGTTAGGGGCTATTGTGGGGTTAAGTCCTGGCTCTATAGGTAATATTGAGAGCCCTAAATATTCTCAAAAATATACTCTAGCTCAGATAGAAATTATTAGTAAATATTTTGAAATAAGTATAGAAAAATTGTTTTTTACGGATGAAGATTACTCCTCAGATAAGGATATTATAAGCTTATTGGTCTCTAAAATAGTTGAATATGAACAGTAACAAAAAATTGATAATTGAACGTTTTAAAGCGGTTAAGTCATTAGGGTTTGTTGAAAGTCGAAGATCGCATAATACAGGAATAGGAAAGACTTTTGAGGATTATGTAGGAGTTTTAGAGAATAATTTGGATACACCCGATCTTGCCGGATTTGAAATTAAATCACACAGAATAGCATCTCAGTCATATGTCACTCTTTTTACAAAATCGCCATCTTTCCCAAGAGGAGCTAATAATTATCTGAAAGATACCTACGGAGAACCGTATCAAGATGATTTAGATTTGAAAAGTTTACATACGTCAATCTTTGCAGATGCCTATAATACTTATAGGCAAAGGTTGTCTTTTAGATTATTAGATGATCCGATTACTCAGATTATAACAATAGGTATTTTTGATACGAATGGAAATCTTATAGACAAAAGAGTTGGTTATACATATCAAGATTTAGAAGCTTGCTTGAAGAGAAAGTTAAATAATCTTTTCTATGTTGCGGCTGAAGTTGAAATAAGACATGGAGTTGAGTATTTTTTCTTTAATCGAGCTGATGTGTATATGTATCCCTCCTTTGAAAAATTTGTAGCTCTATTAAGAGCTGGAAAAATAATGTATGATATTCGTATCGGATCTTATAGATCAGGTGCAAAAAGAGGAAAGCCTCATGATCATGGTAGTGGATTCAGAATTTTGGAAGGGGATATAAGGCTTTTGTATTCTTTTCATGAGGTGGTTGAGTAGATAAAACAAAATAAGAATTTTATGCGATCCTGAATTCTGTTTTATTAACCCTTATGCTTCGTGGAGCTGGAGGGAGTCGAACCCTCGTCCAAACAAGGAACCCGAAAGCTTTCTACACGTTTATCCTTCGTTTGATCCTCCTGTCGCAGCCTGGCCGAAGGCGGCCTAACTACGACCCCAGCCTATAACTCTTCGCGAACCGGTATAGGCGTCGGATCCGCTATTTCCGTTTGAATGATACCCCGTTGCTCATCCGTTACGGAACGGAGCGGACGGGCGGGGTACTCGTCCGACGACCTCCTTGAGCCGCCGGATTAAGCCGTTTTACTCGGTAAAACTAAGCAGCGAGTTGATAGCTATTATTGCCATTTGTATTTTGAGCATTCAGTTTTACGAGAGCCCACACAACGCTCGACGTGCTTACAATCAGACTCTGCCTGCTGTCAAAACCGGTCAGCCCCTGATCTTACGGATCGGCCTGATAAAAGCCGGTCCATTTGCAAAAGTAGTGTTTTTTCAATAAAAATGGGGTTTTGACGCAAGATATTTCAAACTCCGCAAAATTTCGGTATCTTTGTTCATTCTAAAATTCGATGGAGAATGAATCCGAATGCCGTAATTGAACTTCACAACGTAGCGATTTTTCATCAAGAGGATGAATTGAGAGAGGCCAACTTCGGAAGGCATGGTAGAATGGGCGATATGGTGCTTTCGGATGTGAATCTGGAGGTCTATCCGGGCGAGATGGTCTATCTGATCGGTCGGGTCGGATCGGGTAAGAGTTCCCTGTTGAAAACACTCTATGCCGAACTGCCCCTCAAGGAGGGAATGGGACGCGTGGTGGGGTTCGATTTGCGACGGATTCGCCGAAAGGACGTTCCCTATTTGCGTCGTCGGATCGGTATCGTGTTTCAGGATTATCAATTGCTGACCGATCGGAGCGTATTTCATAATCTGCGTTTCGTACTGCGGGCAACCGGCTGGAAAAATGAGTTGCAGATCCGAAGCAAAATCGCTGAGGTGTTGGATATGGTCAATTTGCAAAACAAGGAGTATAAGATGCCGTACCAACTCTCCGGCGGAGAACAGCAGCGTTTGGCGATTGCACGTGCCCTGTTGAATAACCCTCAGGTGATTCTGGCTGACGAACCGACCGGGAATCTCGATCCGGCAGCTGCTGACGGAATCATGCAGCTCTTCGCCTCGATCGTTGCGCGTGGATGCTCCGTCCTGATGTCGACTCACAACATCAGCAATATTGAACAATATCCCGCTAAAACTCTCCGTTTCCATCAGGGTCGGGTCAGCGAAATCGACCTGCATTCGGTGCTTGGTATTTAGATAAAAATTGCTAACTTTGTTCGAATGATTCCGTCTGCGAAAACGGGGTCGAAAGTGGCTTTGCAGGGCGTTCAGAGTGGCTCGAGGGTCGTGCAAGTCGGGTAAATAACGGTTACTTATTTGGACGAAATATAGGATATGAGTGTAGAAGAGAAAGATCAGATTCAACAGGCCGAAGAGTCTTATTCCGCATCGAGCATTCAGGTGCTGGAAGGCTTGGAGGCGGTGCGTAAACGTCCGGCGATGTACATCGGTGATGTCGGCGTACGGGGATTGCATCATTTGGTTTACGAGGTGGTCGACAACTCGATCGATGAAGCACTGGCGGGATATTGTACCCACATCGAGGTGTTCATCAATGCCGACAATTCGATTACGGTAAAAGATAACGGTCGTGGTATCCCGACCGATATGCATGAAAAAGAGGGCCGTCCGGCGTTAGAGGTCGTCCTGACCGTGTTGCATGCCGGTGGAAAATTCAATAAGGACAGTTATAAGGTTTCAGGAGGTTTGCACGGTGTCGGCGTATCGTGTGTCAACGCATTGTCCACCCTGCTGATCGCTGAGGTTCACCGTCAGGGAAAGATCTTCCGGGAAGAGTTCAGCTGCGGTGTGCCGCAGGGCAAGATGGAGATTATCGGCGATACGACCGAAGAGGATCACGGTACGATCATTACGTTCAAACCCGATACTTCGATCTTTACCGTTTCCGAGTATGACTACGAAACGCTCGCTTCGCGGCTTCGTGAGCTCGCCTACCTGAATAAGGGCGTCCGGCTGAGCATTACCGATCTGAGAACGAAAAACGAACAGGGCGACTTCCCTCATGATGAGTTCTACTCGACCGAGGGGCTTAAGGAGTTCGTCAAGTTCTTGGATGCCAGCAGAGAGTCGTTGATCGACAATACGATCTATATCGATACGGAAAAAGACGGCGTGCCGGTAGAGGTGGCGATGCAGTACAATACGAGTTTTACGGAGAATGTCCACTCGTATGTCAACAACATCAATACGATCGAGGGAGGTACCCATCTGACGGGATTCCGTCGGGCGTTGACGCGTACGCTGAAAAAATATGCCGAGGATTCGGGTATGTTGTCCAAGTTGAAGTTCGAAATTAACGGCGATGACTTCCGTGAGGGACTGACGGCAATCGTTTCGGTAAAGGTTCAGGAGCCGCAGTTCGAAGGACAGACGAAAACCAAGTTAGGAAACGGTGAGATTGCCGGAGTTGTCGATCAGGCGATTTCGGGCGTGCTGTCACACTATTTGGAGGAGAATCCGAAAGATGCCCGCGCGATCGTGCAGAAGGTTATTCTTGCTGCAACGGCACGGCATGCGGCACGCAAGGCGCGTGAATTGGTACAGCGTAAAACGGTGTTGTCGGGTTCGGGACTTCCCGGTAAATTGGCCGATTGTGCAACCCGAGACCGGGAAAAAGCCGAGATCTTCTTCGTCGAGGGAGATTCGGCCGGCGGATCGGCCAAACAGGGTCGAGATCGGAACTTTCAGGCGATTATGCCGCTTCGAGGCAAGATCCTGAACGTCGAGAAGGCGATGGAACACAGGGTGTTCGATAATGAGGAGATCCGCAATATTTTTACGGCATTGGGTGTCACGATCGGTACGGAGGAGGACAGCAAGGCGTTGAATCTCGAAAAACTGCGTTACCAGCGGGTGATCATCATGACCGATGCCGATGTGGATGGTAGCCACATTGCGACGTTGATGTTGACCTTCTTCTTCCGGTACATGAACGATCTGATCAAGAACGGTCACGTATATATTGCCAAACCGCCTTTGTATCAGGTGAAGAAGGGTAAGAACAGCCGGTATTGCTGGACCGAGGAGGAGCGTATAGCCACCCTGAATGAGTTTGGCGTGAAGGGTGCACACGTTCAGCGATACAAAGGTTTGGGTGAGATGAATCCCGAACAGCTGTGGGAGACGACGATGTCGCCTGCGAGCCGGATCCTTTATCAGGTGACGATCGAAAGTGCGGCTGAGGCTGATCGGATCTTCTCGATGCTGATGGGGGATGATGTTCCGCCGCGGCGTGAGTTTATTGAGAAGCATGCCCGTTACGCAAATATCGATATTTAGTCGGTCCATGGACGGAGGGGTGTTCGTTCAGGAGGAGTGTCCGTTCAGAGAGATTGAGATTTGTAATTAAAAAACAGATAAAAGATGAGTCTGGAGAAGGATATCAATGATGGAATCAAGGCAGCGATGTTGGCCAAGGAGAAGGTCCGTTTGGCTGCTTTGAGAGCCGTAAAGGCTGAGATTCTGTTGGCAAAAACGGCCGATGGTTCAGAGGATATTTCCGATGACAAGGTGTTGAAGATCATTCAAAAACTGGTTAAGCAACGGAAAGAATCAGCTGCTGTGTACAGTCAAAACGGTCGGGAAGAGTTGGCAAAGAATGAACTGGATGAGGCTGCTGTGCTGGAGGTATATATGCCGAAACAGCTCTCTGGCGCAGAGCTGGAAAATGCGTTGAAGGCGATCATCGAACATGTCGGTGCCACATCCCCTGCCGATATGGGCAAGGTGATGGGAGTCGCTACAAAGCAACTCGCCGGACAGGCCGATGGCCGTGCCATTTCGGAAGCAGTGAAGACTTTGCTGAAGCGCTAATCTCGCGATAGAAACGATAAAGGAGCGATCTCGCCACGTGTGGGATCGCTCCTTTTCGGTTGATAAGTGTAGTTATCTCCGGAATTATTCCATGTAGAATACCTCTTTCAAGGGAATCGATACTGGTGAGTTGTCTGGATTGACCTCCATGATGTCGGCCATATAGTCCCACCACTTCTTTACGATCGGGTTGGTACCCAAATCTTGCGATCCGCTCTCGCCGGCCTGTTCCTGAACGGCAAACAACAGATTCGTCTCTTTGTCCCAGAAGATGTAGTAGTCACTGACTCCGGTTTCGCGAAGCAGTTTGACGAGTTCGGGCCAAATGGCGCGGTGACGTCTTTCGTACTCCACTTCACAACCGGGTTTGAGTTTCATTTTAAATGCACATTTCATAGCTTTGAAGTTTTATTGGTTAATGTAATCCGGGGCCCCTCGAGGCTCCGGATTACAGATTAGGTTTTGCCTGTTTTCGTTAGTTGCCAAAGACCATTCTGATCAGTGGTTCGGCAAATGCAGCGAATATCAGCACGACCAAACCGATGACCAGTACGGTGATGGTTTTTCTGTTACAGCCTTTCCACTCCTTGAGAATGATTCCCCAGACGTTGCTGAATACGACGTTGAGAGCCATCAGGATACAGAACGACAGAGTCATAAGCGCCTCGGAAGAGGTGAGGAATCCCTTACCGATCGAAAGTCCGAAAAATTGGCTGTACCACAAAGCACCGGCCAAGAGGCAGAACAGTGCATTGTTGGCCCAAACATCGGTCTTTTTGTAGTCGCCCCATGTGTGGTTCTTCTGATTCTGATAGAAGCAGTAGATGGCATTGGTAACAAAACCACCCAACGTTACGAGGAACGTAGCGGGAAGGGTCTTGAAAATTTCGGCCGAATCGGGGAAGGAGACGCTTTTACCGAACTCCAGACCCACATTGAAACAGCCGCTCATGAAGCCGGCCAGCAGGGCGATTGTAATACCTTTCGGGAAATTGAAGTCCTTAACGGCAGCCTTTTTCTCCTCCTCGGAAAGTGAGGCGGATTTCATTGAGCCGGCGATACCGATAATGGCGATACCGATCAGCGTGATTACCACGCCGGCAATCACCGATGCCGTAAGCTGCGAGAGGGCGTTCAGTTCGGGGAAGAAGATGTTGAGCAGCACCGGAGCCAAGATGGTTCCCAGACCGGCGCATGTGCCGAGCGCGATGCTTTGTCCAAGTGCAACGCCCAGATAGCGCATCGACAATCCGAAGGTGAGTCCTCCGACTCCCCACAGTACACCGAAGAAGATCGTCATCCAGATATTGAATGAGTTGCTTGCGGTGAACAGTTCGAACAGACTGTGTCCTGAAGGAACGGCGAGCAGTGCACCCAAGAACGGCAAGATGAGCCATGCGAAGACACCCTGTACGATCCAGTAGGATTCCCAGCTCCAACTCTTTATCTTGTTGATCGGTACGTAACAGCTCGATTGGCCGAAACTTCCGATCGCAATGATCAATAAACCCAGTAGAATTTCCATAAAGATCAGTAGTTTTATAACGAACCATCCGTACGAGCGATTTTCCGATGAAAATCACTCGTACGGACAGATCATTCAGTTAGTCAATGTTATCTTTTCGAGGTAACTTCTTTCTCGTATTTTTCAACTTCTGCGATGTAGTCTTCAGCAACAGGAACGTTGTTGATGTAGCAGAAGTAGTCGTATACGGCAGCCCACGGCATGCTCTTGGCCTCTTCGAGGACAGCGAGACGTTGGAAGAGTTTGCCGTTTGCTTCGTAGTCGCGCAGTTTGTTGATCGGGGTCAACAGCGCTTGCAGGAAAGCCTTCTGTGTAGCACGGCTACCTACTACGTATGCACCGATACGGTTGATCGAAGCGTCGAAGTAGTCGAGACCGATATTGGTTTTTTCGAGTGCGTTAGCCCATACGATCTCTTGTGCGAGCAGTTGAACGCTGTCGTTCAGGATCACTACGTGGTCGCTGTCCCAACGAACCGGACGGCTTACGTGCAGCATGATCTCCGGAGTGAAGAGCAGCAACGACGAGATTTTGTCGTAGGTCTCTTCGGTCGGGTGGAAGTGACCCATATCGAGCGTGCACATGATGTTGTTCTTCACGGCATAGCCCATGTAAAATTCGTGAGAACCTACCGTGTAGCTTTCGAGACCTACACCGAATACCTTGCTCTCAACAGCATCCTTTACGTTCGGACATTTTACAGCGAAGATCTTGTCCAAAGAGTCTTTCAACAGGGAACGGTACAGATAGCGGTCTACGGTCAGGTCTTTCGAACCGTCGTGGATCCACAGGTTGTGGCAAGCCTTGCTTCCGAGTTGTTTACCCATCTCGTCTGCAATCTTACGGCTGCGGATCGTGTGTTCAATCCAGAAGTCGCGAATGCCTTTATCGCGGTTCGACAACGACTGATCACCGCTCTTCGGATGTGAGAAGCTGGTGCTGTTGAAGTCCAGTTTCATGTTGTTGGCTTTAGCCCAGTCGATCCAGCTCTGGAAATGTTTGGGTTCGATCTGGTCGCGGTCTACCTTCTGGCCTCCGAAATCGCCGTAGATGGCGTGCAGGCTCAGACGGTGGTTACCCGGCAACAGAGTCTTTACTTTTTCGATGTCTTGACGAACTTCGTCGATGTTACGAGCTTTGCCCGGATAGTTTCCGGTTGCCTGAATACCGCCAGAGAGCTGGCCGTCAGGATTTTCAAATCCGGTTACATCGTCCGTCTGCCAGCAGTGCAGCGACAGGGAAATGTTTGCAAGTTGTTTCAGAGCGGCTTCGGTGTCGACGCCAATCTCTGCATAACGAGCTTTAGCAGCTTCGTATGCCTGTTTGATTTGTGCTTCTTTCATGGTCCTTTCGGTTTTGTTTTAAGTTAAAGAATGAATTTTTCTATGCGTTTGAGAAAGGAGGGACCTCACCGGACAGTCGGGAAGTCTCTCCTTTTCATGATTTTGTCTATTTAATCAACGATTTGATCCGGTCGTATGCAGCGTTCCATGCATCGGTATCTTCCGGAGTGAAGGTTTCGATCTCGATGGCGTCGCTGATCATGTCGCGCATCTCTTGGAGAGAGTTGACGCAACCGGCGGCACGGGCCTGCAACATGATGTTGCCGATAGCTGTTCCTTCAGACGGACCGGCAACGACAGTGACTCCGGTCGAATTGGCCGTAAACTGGTTCAGCAGGCGGTTTTTGGCACCACCACCGATGATGTGCAGCCGCTCGATGGGGAATGGAGCCAATGAACGGAACTTGTCGAGAACGTTCTTGTATTTCAATGCCAGACTTTCGAAGATGCAACGGATCAGTTCCATGTGGTTTCTCGGAACCTTTTGTCCGGTCTTTTGGCAGAACTCTTTGATCGCCTTGATCATGCTGGGCGGATTGGCGAACGATTCGTCGTCCGGATCGATGAACGATTGGAACGGAGCGGCATCGCGGGCCATCTTGACGATTTCCGGATAGGTATATTCGATTGCCTCTTTTCTCCACTCTTTGATACACTGTTCGAGAATCCACATACCCGTAATGTTCTTCAGCAGACGGGTCGTACCCTCTACACCGCCTTCGTTGGTGATGTTGAGCGTCGAAGTCTCTTCGGTAATGATCGGGTCTTTCACCTCGATACCCATCAGCGACCACGTTCCCGAGCTGAGGTAAGCGAACTTCTCGTTCTTTGCAGGAACTGCGGCTACGGCCGATGCCGTGTCGTGTCCGGCTACGGCTACAACGGGCAGCTTGCCTAATCCGGTTTCAGCAGCCAAGGCGTCGGTCAGCGTGCCGATGATGTAGCCCGGCATAACGATATTGCCGAAAAGATCGGGTTTTACGCCCATTTTTTCGAGCAGTTGAGTTTCGAACTTTTTGGTTCTCGGGTTCAGGATCTGAGAAGTCGATGCGATCGTATATTCCACGACCTTTTTGCCTGTCAACATATAGCTCAGTGCATCCGGAATGAAGAGGGCCTCTTTGGCGGCGTTCAACAGCGACGATTTGTCGCGTTTCATTGCGTAGAGCTGGTAAAGGCTGTTGAAGTTAAGGATCTGGATACCGGTCAGATCATAGACCTCCTTACGAGGCATAACGTTTTTGAAATACTCCTCGGGTGCGCCCACGGTGTGTTGGTCACGATAGGCGTGGGGGATACCCAGAATCTGTCCGTCGTCGCCCAAGAAAACGAAATCGACGCCCCAAGTATCGATACCGATTGATGTGATTTCGACATCTTCTTTGGCTGCGGCGATCATGCCGGCTTTCAGATGTTCATACAGTGAGAAGATATTCCAATAAGCGTGTCCGTTCAGTTCGAGAATCTGATTGGGGAATCTCGTGAGCTCTTTCATCTGGAGTTTCCCTTCGTTCAGCGTTCCGAGGATGGAACGGCCGCTGGTTGCTCCCAGATCGAAGGCCAGAAATGAGATTTGTTTCATCGGTTTTCGTTTTAAGTTTTATGTGTGAAAGAAAATATTTTAAGTTTCTACTTCTGTTTTGGCAGCGAAAGACTCCAAACCGGAACCATCGATTGGGGCTTGAGACGGGCCTCTCGCGCCTCTTTCGGTCTCCGTTTTGAAGTTTCGTACCGACCATGACTTCCGACGATAATTTATCGGGTCATTCGCGTAACAAATATACCTAAAATTAGGGGTTGTCCGGTGAAAATATTGACATAAAAATTATGTTTTTTGACATCAATATTTTCACCGGACAACAACCCGGGTGTTTTCTATTTCTTGATTACCTTAACCCCTTTCGGAGCTTCGATTTTCGATTTGATCGAGCCGTCGGCCTGCTTGTCGTGACGGACTTTGATCACACCGTACGGAGTCGGAACGGTACCCTCTACCCATTGCAGATCGCCCAAGTGCGGTTCGACTTTGACCACCTTGCAACCCGGTTCTACGATCGATACCCCCAGTACGTATTCGCTCAACCATGCCGTAGGACCCGAAGCCCATCCGTGTGCAAAGCTGTGGCGGTACCCTTTGTAGCAGTAGTCGCCGTATGTTTTGTGTACGTCGATCTTGCCCGGAGGGGTCAATTCGTCGATGCGGGCAGCGTTTTTCTTCCAGTCGATGTTAAAGTCTTCCCAGAAGGTCGTGGCACCCAGATCGAGCATGCCGCCCCAGTAGTCTTTCATATTGTTGATCGCTCCGGTGTAGTCGCCGGCCAAGCCTTGTGCCTGAAGCATGTAGTAGCCATAGAAGGTCGAGAAGTTCTTGGCTCCGCCTACACTCAGAACCTCTTTGTTCGCCTGTTCGGCAGGAATGATGCCGGCCAGAGCGATCAGGGCTGCTGATTGTTTCGAAGTGGTGTAGTCCGGAGTCACTTTCTTCATCCGGTTGGCGGTTTCGGTACATTGTGCAGCCAGCTCTTCGTCGCCGAGAGCGGTCATCATTTCGGCTCCTGCTTCGAGGGTCATCAGCATCAATGCATGGAGACCGGCATCAATTGCCTTGGGATCTTTGCTGGTCGGCCAGTCGAGGAACCGTCCGCCACCGTCGAGGTGTTCATGACCCTCTGCGTCGACCTTCGATATCAGGATTTTGAGCAGATCGCCCAGATATTGCTGCTGCTCCTTGAGGTATTCCAGATTGCCGTGGTATTTGTAGTAATCTCTGTGGATCAGTACCCACCACAACGAGTAGGAGCACATGCCGTTCATCCAACCCGGCAGAGGCGTTTCATCACGGGCAAAATCCAGTCCGCGCGAGAGGGCTTCGTTATCGCCGAATACGGCCAGAGCGGTGCGGACTTCCGGATGGAGGTCGCCCAACCATACCAGACGGTCGCGTTTGGGGGCCTCGACAAGATATTCCTGCAGATTCAGGTGCAACGTATAGGCTCCGGTCAACCAGATGCTGTCTACGCGCGGATCGCTCGAACGGAACGAACCCAAATAGGGAATATCGCGATAGAGCAGGCTGGCGCGAATCTCTTTGATCGGGAGTTCGACATCATCTTCCAACAGGTCGATGCGGACAAAACGGAAACCGGAGTTACCTACTTCGCATACCCCCAGCCATGGCAGTTCGATGGTATAGTCGCGCATGGCGTGGTCGTTCGTCGCCCCGTTCTCTTCGGTGATTTCACACATGGCTTCACCGACCGATTCTCCGAGACGGACCCGCACTTTAACCGGATCTTTCGAAGCCCGGATGCAGGTGACGAATTGTAACCCGCCCTGTATCTCACGTCCGAAATCGAGCAAAATGGAAGGACGTTTACCCTCTTTTGCCGTAAAAACGCACTTCGGGGTGTTGGCTGTTGTCGCTTGGCCGTTGCCTTGAAGGAGCAGATTTTCCGATCCGGAGATCAGCTCTTCATTCTGCATCCACATGATGCGGACAGGAGAAATGTAGGCACGGGTTCGCGTGTCGAACTGGGTCTTTTCCGCTACATCTTTTGGAAATACAGGAGGTAACGTCCCCTTACCCATGGGTTGCGCCTGAAGTGCGGCGGCGTACATGGCTAATGCACAGATCAATACTTTTCTCATTGTTGCTTTGAAATTGATAAAATTTATTGGTGTTAAGTGATTGTGTTATGTGGTCCTATTTAGATGGAATCAGAACGAACTCTTTGCTTCCCGATCCTGTGTCGGGGATTTTTATGAAATTTCCTTCGCGGATGGCGTGTGTCACGGGAGCTCCGTTCTGTGTCAGTTCGTATCGTTTGATTTTGGCATCCAGCGGTAGATAGATGTCGGCCCGCGTATTGGCTGGGGTCGATGTGCGGAGTATGAACCGGTCGGGGGTGTTCTCGAACGAAACCTCGACGTTACCGCGGATGGTCGGCATGATTAAGGATGCTTCGCGCAAGGATGCGGGTTGGGGCTTGATACGCATCTTGGTAAAACCCGCCTCGAGCGGTTCTATGCCCATCAGTTTTCTCGGAATGATGTTTGCCGGGGCGGCTCCCCACGGATGGTTCCAGTCTTGATTGGGTTTGAATTTATTGTCCCATGCCTCCAGTGAGATGGTAGACCCTACTCGAATCATGTTGTACCAGCTGCGTTCTGTATCCGAAGTCAGCAGTTCCAAGGCGTGGTCTGCGGCTCCGGCATCGTATAGGGCATCCAACAGGAACTGGGCTCCATATACGCTACAAGCCATGCCGCGTGAACGGATAAAGTCGACCACGGTTGCCTGCTCTTTCTCGGGAACCAGTCCGAAAGCGAGCGGATACATGTTGGCGTGCAGGGATTGGTGGTCGGTTCCTATGCCGTCGCAATAGGTTCCGGTTTTTTTGTTGAACAGCTCCTTGTTGAAGTTTTTGGCTAAAGCAGCAGCTTGGGCTGAGTATGAAGCTGCATCTTCCGTCTCTCCAATTATACCGGCGATTTTTGCCATTAATGAGAGGGCACGATAGTAATAGGCGTTAACGGCGGTGTTGATGTCGGCCATGACATAGCCGTCGCGCTCTCCGCCCGGCCAATCGACAAGATTTTGTACCGTGCCTCCATAGAAAAGATGTACCGAGGCGAGAAACTCCGGAGTCTGTTTTTCTTTGGTGATTTTCAGAAAACCGTTCTCTTCGACCATCGAAGGAAGTGTCTTGTTTTTCAGTATTTCATAATATTTGGATAAAGAACGTTCGTCTCCGGTATAGAGATAGTCTTGCCATGCGGAAACGACCGACTGCAGGATCCACTCAGTAGGCCATGTGGCGTGAGTCAGCATGTATTCATGGCTTTTCCGGGCCAATGAAAACTCCCGGTCGGTGGAGTAGTGGGCCAATTGATTGATAATTACGTCGCCTTCATAGCCGATCCGTTCCCGATCGCCGTCGACGTAGAGGCCGGCAAACGAGGTGGCCTTGATCGAGTATTTACACAAGTTCCACACTTGTTGCAGCGTGGTATCTGAGCAGGTGAATGTCGTTGCAAAATCATTGAACGGATAGTGGACAGCCTGTCGGCTCACGCTGATCGCTCCCTCCTTGACGGCTTTCCCTTCGATTTCGCAGTAGCGGAAAGGGTACACCTCGCCGATGTAGTCCGGCATGAGCACCGCATATTGTCCGGTGTTGCGCGGGTCGGCCGGAATTTTTATATAATAGGTATGGCGGCCGGGGAGCAAGGAGATCTTTTGGCTCAGAAACCGACGCGATCCGCCGGGTGCTGGGTCGATCCGCCCCTCTTTCAGATTCAGACACTCGCCCAAACGTACCGTCAAAGTGTCTTCCTGCTCAGCAGAAACCGTAATGCGAAGTTGTCCGAAGGCAGCTAGCCCGAAATCTGCGAAAAGTAGATTGTCGGCAAGAACATTGCTGCTGACGGGTTGGTTTTGGTCACTTTTTTCGGTAGGGTAGTAGGCGCATTGGTATTCCGAGAGGCTGTCGGCGGTTTTGAAGACCCGAATAGCTGACCATTCTTGAGGCTCATCGTTGTTCCACGTCATGACCCGCCAGTAATAGGGTGTCGCGGGTTTGAGCTCTTTACCACCGTACGGAACGGATGAGCTGTTGGCTCCACTCTGTTTGCCGCTGTCCCACATATCGGCAGAATCGGCCTCGAGAGCTTGGCGCGAGGTGGCCAATTGGATTCTCCATGCGGTTTGCATGACGTCGTTTCGCTGGTCGTTGACCTGCCATCCGAAACGAGGATGTGTGCTGGCGATCGCTGCGAATTGAGCCCTTTCTATCACTTTCCCCGGATAGTCTACGGAGAGTTGCGAAAGTGTTCCGTCGATCCACACGCGGTCGGTATGTTCGATCAGGTCGGTAGTCAGGCGGGTCGGCGCGCTGCCGTATATAGTATAGGTGTTGCAAAAAAACGCAAAACAGGCTATGATGGGAATGAAGGATCTTCTCATAGGTCCAAAAATAGGCAAAATTTCATATTTTACAAAGTAAACAATCATTTGGCAATAATACAAATCGGACTCCCGAATCCGGAAATTTTTGCTACTTTTGAGAGATGGAAAAGAGAGGTTGTGAAATCTACGACATGAAAAATTAAATAAAAACGAAATCGGTATGAAAAATCTTTTTTGTGTAAAGGACCGCGTTGTAGTGATTACCGGGGCGACCGGTGTGTTGGGTCGTTCGATGGTACTGCACTTTGCGGAAGAGGGTGCCCGTGTGGTGCTGATCGGTCGAAAGGAGGAGGTCGGACACGCGTTGGAGCGGCAGGCGATCGAACAGGGCGGCGATGCGATGTTTCTTGCGGCCGATGTGCTCGATCGGGAGCAGTTGGAACGGACCTATGAAAAAATCATGGAACGATACGGACGGATCGATGTGTTGATCAACGGAGCGGGCGGCAATATGGCCGGTGCAACGATTGCACCCGACAAGACCATCTTCGACTTGAGTATGGAGGCGTTTCGCGGCGTGGTCGATCTGAACCTCTTCGGAACCGTTTTGCCTACGATGATCTTTGCTCGGGCGATGGTTGCTCAAGGCGGAGGTTCGATCATCAACATCGCTTCCGAATCGGCTTTGCGTCCTCTGACTCGTGTGGCCGGATACGGTACGGCAAAGGCTGCCGTGGTCAATTTCACGAAATATCTTTGTGGCGAGTTGGCTTCGAAGTACGGGGACGGCTTCCGGGTCAATGCCATTGCTCCGGGATTTTTCCTTACGGAGCAGAACCGAACCTTGCTGACCAATCCCGATGGAAGCCTCACTCCACGGGCCGAAACGATTTTGGCGCATACTCCGTTCCATCGCTTCGGTCGTCCCGAAGAGTTGCTCGGTACGTTGCAGTGGTTGGCGAGCGATGCTTCGTGCTTTGTTTCGGGTACGGTCACGGTGATCGACGGAGGATTTGATGCTTTCTCTATATAGTTGTAATTCAGATTAGTAAATCAAAATCAGTAAATATATGGTTTATCTTTGTAAACAGTCGTGGCGGTGGTATGGGCCGAACGATCCGGTGAGTCTGTGGGACATCCGGCAGGCAGGAGCCACGGATGTGGTGACGGCGTTGCACCATATTTCCAACGGAGAGGTGTGGACGGTCGATGAGATACGGAAACGGCAACAGGAGGTTGCTGCGGCCGGTTTGGTGTGGAGCGTCGTGGAGAGCGTACCGGTACACGAACATATAAAGACCCGGACGGGTGATTTTGTCCGATACATCGAGAATTATAAACAGAGCATCCGCAATCTGGCAGAGTGCGGAATCCGTATCGTTACCTATAACTTTATGCCGGTGCTGGATTGGACCCGAACCGATCTGGCCTACACGATGCCCGACGGATCGAAGGCGTTGCGGTTTGAGCAGGCGGCCTTTGCGGCGTTCGATCTGTTTATCTTGAAACGGGAGGGAGCGTCCGATGAATACACGCCCCAGCAGCGCGAAAAGGCTGCCGCACGTTATGCGCAGATGGATGCAGAGGAGCGGGAACGCTTGACCCGCAATATGATTGCCGGGCTCCCCGGTGCGGAGGAGAGTTTCACGTTGGACCAGTTCCGTGAGGCGTTGGCCCGCTATCGTGATATCGATGCAGAACAGTTGCGTCGGAACCTGATCGCTTTTTTGCAGGAGGTGGCTCCGGTGGCCGATCAGGTGGGTGTTTCGTTGGTGATCCATCCCGATGATCCGCCCCGGTCGATATTGGGACTTCCGAGGATTATGAGTACGGCGGAGGATTTCCGGAAATTGATAGCGGCTGTTCCCAATCCTTCGAACGGGTTGTGTCTCTGTACGGGGTCATTCGGTGTGAGAAGCGACAACGAACTGGCAGCCATGATGGAGGAGTTCGGCGATCGGGTTGGCTTTGTTCATCTGCGCAGTACGCAACGCGATGCGGAGGGGAATTTTGTAGAAGCGAATCATCTGGAAGGTGACGTCGACATGTACGGCGTAATGAAGGCGCTGTTGGAGCTTCAGCAGAGACGGAAGGTGTCGATCCCGGTGCGTCCCGACCACGGGCATCAGATGTGCGACGACCTGCACAAAAAGACCAATCCGGGTTATTCGTGTATCGGACGTCTGCGCGGATTGGCCGAGCTGCGTGGATTGGAGATGGGTATTGCCCGAAGCCTCTACGGCAAGTGACGCGAATGTTTAATTGCAAAATACCAGAAGAGATGAGACGATTGCTGATGTGTGCGTTGACGCTTGTTCTTGCGGCTGGCGTATCGACGCTTCAGGCCGGGAAACGGCTGAAACGGGTCAAAGGACCGATTGTCGTGTTGACCTTCGACGATGCGACCGAGAGCCAGCGTTCGGTGGTCGGACCGCTGTTGAAAAAGTACGGGTTCGGTGCGACATTCTACGTATGTGAATTTCCGGGCTTTGAGGATAAGACGAAATACATGACGTGGGAGCAGATCCGCGAGTTGAGTGATATGGGTTTCGAGATTGGGAACCACAGCCGCAGCCACGGTCAGATGAGCCGGATGAGTGCCGAAGAGATCGAGGCCGAGACGGCATACATCGAGGAGAAGTGTGCCGAATATGGAATACCTCATCCGGTGACCTATGCCTATCCGGGATACGACAACAGTCCGGAGGGAATCGCTGTGTTGCAGCGTATGGGGTACACGTTGGCCCGTCACGGAGGGGATAAACCCTACGTGGTAGGAAGCTCCGACAAGATGCTGATGCCGAGCTATGCGGTGGTCGATGCCCGATTCGAAACGCCCGATTTTATTCGGCAGGCACTCGATGAGGCCCATGACGGGCAGATCGTGATCTTTTGTCTGCATGGGGTGCCCGATTTGGCGCACGATTTTGTCAGCACCTCTCCCGAAAATTTCGAGACATTGCTCAAAGAGTTGAAAGCGCGTCGTTGTAAAGTGATTGCGATGCGCGATCTGTTGAAGTACGATTTGTAGTTGAACGACGCGGCAGATTTTAGATGCTTTTTTGTCGCCAGTTTGCCTTCTTCAGGTAGATCGTAACCAAGATCAGCAAAACGAGTGCATAAATGTGTTCGGTGGTCCAGCATACGGCAACGTCGGCCTTAAAGCGGAAAACGACGATGAAGGTGTAGGCAACATAGAGGGCCAGCGTGAGCATTTCCAGCAACAGGGCATGTTTCGTGTTGCCGGTTCCGGAGACCGTGTTGAAAAGAATAACGGCCGGTACGGTCAGCAGGTAGGATGAGAGCATGACCCACAACGAGGGAATGGAGCTCTCGACCAACGACACGTTATCCGTATAGATGCGTAGCAGAATATGGGGTGCGGCGGCGAATAGCAGGGCGGCCGGAATGATGATCGCGTAGCAGAGCTTTATGGTTTTGATTGAGGTCGGGATGACCAGATTTGACTTTCCGGCACCCATCTGATTGCTGACCAAAGCGTTGGTTGTGGAAGCAAAGGCGCTGACGATCATGAAGATGAAACCGGATGTGTTGCGGATGATGTTCGATATGGCGAGCTCGCGCTCTCCGAGGTGTTCGATTGCGGCGAAGAAGAGAAACCAGACCGACACCGAGATGAAAGCTTGGAACATGGTCCAGATCGAAACATCGAGTATCTGTTTCAGAACTCCCGGACGAAGGCGGGGAAACCGGAAAAGCGCATATTTCCGGTGGTCGATTTTGGTTCGGGTGTAGATCAGAAAGAACAGGGCGGAGGCGAGCTCCGAGACCGTAGATGCGATGGCGGCACCGGCAATGCCGAGAGCGGGAAATCCCCACTTGCCGAAGATCAGTGCGTAGTTCAGTACGATGTTGACCGAAAGCATGACGAGCGAGTTTGCCGTGAGGATCTTCGTATGGGTGATGCCCACGTAGAAAGCGCGGAACATGATGGCGATGAACGAAAAGAAGAAGCCATAGACCCGCCAGTTCGTGTAGTCGACAGCTGCTTCATACACCGGAGTGGAGGAGATCATTTTCCGTAGAATGGTCGGAGTGAAGGCGTGGGAGGCGATGCACATGACGGTGGCCAGCAGGATCAGAAAGAGGACCCCTTGCTGCAAGATGGGGCCGATCTCAAGGTAGTTTTGTTCACCGTTTCTGCGTCCGATCAGAATCTGGGTCCCGATGCTGAATCCGAATCCGATCATGAAGATCGCCATGTAGTAGACACCGGCGATGGCCGATGCCCCCAATTCGACCTCTCCGACCCGTCCCAAAAAGGCCGTATCGGTCAGCCCGATCATGTTTTCCATCATCAGACTGATCAGGATCGGGTAGGTCATACTCCATATTTGTCGGCGTGTCGGCGGCATGGCGATTTTCGAATGAACGTACAAAAATACGTTGTTTTTCCCGATGTCGTTCGATTTTGTTCTGTCGGACGGTATCTGAAGGGGTGGTTCGGCTGTTTGGAGGAAAAAAAGTAACTTTGTGACAGATGTTTTGAAACGAAGGGGCATATCAAGCAAGCTTATGGAGATATTTGAATATGGAGAACGGGAGATCGACTATTTGAGTCGATGTGACGAAGCGTTGGGGAGAGTAATCAGGCGGATCGGACGGATTGAACGAAGGGTGACCCCCGATCTGTTTGTCGCGTTGACGGAGTCGATCATCGGGCAACAGATCTCCAATCGGGCGATGGAGCGGGTCGTCGGGCGTTTCCGTGCACTGCTCGGAACGGTAACTCCAGAGCGGGTATTGCAGACAGACCGTTCGGCGATCAAGGAGTGCGGCATGTCGTTCCGTAAGGCGGACTATATCTTGGCGGCGGCGCAGGCATTCTTTGAGGGGAGAATCAGTGAGTCGGATTTGGTCGGTTTGTCGGATCGGGAGGTAGTTGCCCGGTTGACGCAGCTTCCCGGAGTCGGCGTGTGGACGGCCGAGATGTTGTTGCTTTTTTCGATGCGGCTTCCCGATGTGTTGAGCTACAACGATCTGATTATACGCCGCAGTCTGATGAATTTGCACGGTTTGACCGAGATGACACGGGCCGATTTCGAACGTTATCGTAAGCTCTATTCGCCTTATGGTTCGGTCGCCTCGATCTATCTGTGGGCTGCGGACAAGTTGCCTATGTAGGAAAGTCGTGGAGACATGAGCGTGCAGAAACAAGCGGAACGAGTGGGTATGAATAAGGAAAAAATCGAAATAACGTCCGACGGGAAGAGGTCCGTTTTCCCGATGCTGGAGTCTGTCCTTGAGAAGTGTCGGGATGGGCGGGTGTCGTGGATCGATGCGGCGAAAAGCTGCGGGATCGATCCGGTCTGTTTCAGATCGCTTTTCCACACGTGGACCGGAGTAGATCCCGAGCGTTTGATTGATGTTTTGACTCCGGGAAATCTTCGGAAACGGTTGGACAGCGGCAGCATGGATCCCGGTCTGTTTTCCCCGTTGCTTGGAGGGATCCGGAGCATACAGGATTCGAAAATCGAGATTGTGCCGATTTCACCGGAAACGGTTGCGAACGCAACGTTTGAGGTGCGGTATGCCGGTTATCGGACGCCGTTCGGTAAGGTCGTACTTGCTTCGACCTTTGTCGGCATCTGTTTCGCAGGTTTTGTTGATACGGATGAAATCTCCTTCCCGGTCGAGCTGTTGCATTTGTTTCCCCGAGCGACTTTTTTGTCCGAGTCCGATGAAATGCACCGCCGGGCATTGGCTTATTTCAACGATGGATCACGACTTTCAGATCCGATTTGTTTGCATCTGAAAGGGACGCCGTTTCAACTCGATGTGTGGAGACACCTGCTCCGGATTCCACGAGGAGGTCTGACGACTTACGGTGCATTGGCCCGGCAAATCGGAAATCCCTCTGCCTCCCGGGCCGTTGGCAGCGCTGTCGGGAGCAATCCGGTCGCCTGCCTGATCCCGTGTCATCGGGTAATCCGCTCGTCCGGAGCACTTGGCGGATACCGTTGGGGACTTGCCCGAAAGCTTTTGATGCTCGGCAGGGAGCTGACCGGTCCTCCGGTGCGGTAAATAGTTCATACGGACGAATCCGAATCTGAGAAGTTGTCCCTGACGCGTTTGATCCGTGGAGGTTAAGGCATCTTGATTTTTGCGGAGTCGGTTTGGATTGAGTCGGGAACGATGCCGATGCCTCCGATTAGCGCCGTGCTGTCTTCAGCAGGGGGATCGGCCAATCCTCGGGCCACCATCATCGGAAGCACTTGGGGATCGCGTCCCATAAATTTTTTGAACAGCGTCATCCCGTCAGAGCTTCCTCCCGGTTCGAGAATCGTGCTCCGGAACGCTTGGGCAACCTCACGATCGAACAGGTCGCCACTCTTGGTAAAGACTTGGAAAGCATCCTTGTCGAGGACTTCGGCCCACAGATAGCCGTAGTATCCGGCTGCATACCCGCCGTTGAAAATGTGGGCGAAATAGGGAGCCCGGTATCGGGGAGCGATTTGGGGAATGAGTCCCCGCTTTTCGTAAAGCGCCTGTTGCTCGAACGCGTCGAGGTCGATCGTTTTGTATTCGGTAATCGAGTGCAAATCCATATCCAACAAAGCGGCGGCCACCAGTTCGGTTGTCGCGAATCTCTGATTACTCAATGTGCTGGCGTGTATTTTCCGGATCAAGTGGTCCGGGATCGGATCTCCTGTCTGGTAATTGCGGGCATAGAAGCGCAGCACTTCGGGTTCGGTTGCCCAGTTCTCCATAATTTGCGAAGGAAGCTCTACAAAATCCCACTCGGCATAGGAGGTGCCGTTGTATTTCGTTTTGCTGAAAAGCTTGTGGAGCGCATGTCCGAATTCGTGGAACAGGGTTTTTGTCTCGTCCAAAGTCAACAGCGGGGATTGGCTTCCTGAAGGTGGTGTGAAATTGCAGACAACCGTAACGATCGGAAAGACGCGTGTACTGTCCGTCGCATAGAGGCCGTTGCGGAAGAGTCCACACCATGCACCGCCGCGTTTCTCCTTGCGCATGTACGGGTCTAGATTGAGTACACCCAATGGAGCGTCGTTGCGGTCGAGCACCTCATATACGAAACACTCCTTGTTGTAGGTCGGTACCGAAATCGGCCGGAACGAGAGTCCCCACAGCCGGTTGCAAAGCTGGAATACGCCGGTCTTCACATCTTCCAAGGCGAAGTAGGGCTGCAGCATCGATTCGTCAACCCGGTAGTCTCGGCGTCTCAGTTTCTCGGCATAGTACCACCAGTCCCATGCGTAAACGGTCGAATCTCCAGTTTCGGTTTTCTTGATTGAGGTGATCTCGGCCAACTCTTCCTTGGCCAGCTCAAGGGCTGGAGTCCATAACGTATCGAGCAGCCCGTAGACCTTTTCGGTATTTTGTGCCATACGGTCATCCAGCACGAATGCGGCGTATGAGGGGTAGCCCAAAAGGTGGGCCTTTTCGGTGCGAAGCCGAAGAATGTCGTTGACAATCTGTCGGTTGTCATGTTCGTTGCCGTTGCGTCCCCGATTGGTGTAGGCCGTGTACATCTTTTGGCGCAGGGTGTCGATCTCGCTGTGGGTCAGAAAGGGAATCAGGCAGGAGTTGTCGAGCGTGAAGACCCATTTGTTGTCCAACCCTAAATCATTGCCCCGTTTCATGGCCGAATTTTTTAGCTCGTCGGGCAGGCCGTTGAGGTGTTTGGCCGAATCGATCACCAATTTGAAGCTTTTCGTTTCGGCTTGCAGGTTATTCCCGAAGCGGATGCTGAGCGACGAGAGCTCTTGGTTGATCTCTTGAAGTCTCTTTTTCTTCTGAGGATCGAGTCGGGCTCCGCTGCGAACGAATTTTTTGTGAATCCGTTCGGTCAGGCGCCGTTGTTCCGGGTCGGTGATGCGTTGCTCGCGGGTGGCATAGACGCTGTCGATGCGGGCAAACAGTCGTTCGTTCTGATAGATGCTGTCGTAATGGGCTGTGACTTTTGGTGCGATCTCCAGCTCGATTTGTCTCAGTTCGTCGTTGCCGTCGGTCGCTACTATTTGGCCAAATATTGAATAGGTACGATCGAGCAGTTCGCCGCTTCGGTCGAGTGCGGCGATAACGTTGTTGAAATCGGGAGTCTGTGTATTGGCGATGATCGAGTCGATCTCGGCCGAATGGAGGGCAATGCCGCGTTCGATGGCCGGTTTATAGTGTTCCGGGCGGATCTTGTCAAACGGAGGGAACCCATAAGGGGTATCCCATTGTGTGAAAAACGGATTGGGGGGTGGGGTCTCCTTTTTGCACCCCGTGGTGGATATTGAGAAGATGAGCGCGCCGATGGCAACAAAAAAAAGCGTGACGAAGCGTGACATGTCGTTGTTAGTTCTTCTGGGTTTCGTATCTTTGCGTCGAAATTCGTTATCCCGCAAAAGTAACGATAATCCCGTTAAATGCAACGTTTGTCTTCATGCAATTATTTTATGCCCCGGATATAGATTTCAGCTCGGACAGTTATACGCTTTCCGAGGAGGAGTCGCGTCATTGTGTACGGGTGCTCCGTCTGCGGGTAGGTGACAGTCTTTATGTTACTGATGGGAACGGGACGCTATGCCGTGCCGAGATTGCTGCGATTTCTCCGAAAAACTGTACCCTGTCGCTGCGGGAACGGACAGATGCGTTCGAAAAGCGCAACTACTGGCTGTGTGTGGCCATCGCTCCGACGAAAAATACCGACCGGTTGGAGTGGTTCGTCGAGAAGGCTACGGAGATCGGGATTGACCGTATTGTTCCGTTGTTGACCGAACACGGCGAGCGTCGGGTACTAAAGACCGATCGGTTGATGCGGGTGGCGACCGGGGCGGTCAAACAGTCGTTGAAGGCCTACCATCCGCAGATCGACGAGCTGACTCCGTTTAGGCAGGTGGTCGAAGACCAGTCGTTCGAGGGTCAGAAATTTATCGCTTATTGTGGAGAGGAAGTCGAGCGTACGCCGTTAAAGGCGTGTGTGCAGCCCGGGGAGGATGTGTTGGTGCTGATCGGTCCCGAAGGCGATTTTTCTCCGGAGGAGGTGGCCGTGGCGTGTCGTAACGGCTTTGTTCCGGTTTCGTTGGGCCGAAGCCGGTTGCGGACCGAAACGGCGGGAGTCGTGGCCGTGCATACGGTGGCGCTGCTCAACGATTTTTAAGGTATCAAGTTTGCAGGGGAGGGAGAGTATAAAGTGTTTTGAGGGCTAGGCATATGAAAAAATATAAACCGTTTCAGCTTTTTTGGTCATTTTTTAAAATAGGCGTCTTTACCTTCGGAGGCGGTTATGCCATGATTGCGCTGATCGAAAAGGAGGTTGTCGGACGGAGACAGTGGGTTGAGCAGCGGGAGTTCCTCGATCTGTTGACCCTCGCCCAAACCTCTCCGGGACCCTTGGCCCTGAATACCGCCGTGTTCGTCGGATACAAGGTGGACGGGTATCGGGGCGGCTTGAGTTCGGTGCTGGGAGTGGTCGTTCCTTCGTTTACGATCATTCTGACCATTGCGCTCTTCTTCTCGGCGTTTCGGCATAATCATGTGGTCGAGGCGGTTTTCATGGGAATGCGCCCTGCTGTCGTGGCCTTGGTGCTGGCTCCGATTTTCGGCTTGGCTAAAGGCCTGCGGGCTTGGCAACTCGTGTGTGCGGCCGTGGCGTTGGCCGTGACGTGGTACGTCGGATTCTCTCCGGTGTGGTTGATTGTTGTGGGAGCGATCGGCGGATTGTCCTATGCCTATTACGCTAAAAAGAAGAGTAAGGAATCATGATCTATTTGCAGCTTTTTCTCTCCTATTTGAAGATCGGCTTTTTCGGTTTCGGAGGCGGATATGCCATGCTGTCGTTGATTCAGCACGAGGTGGTGATCCGTCACAACTGGATATCGAACAGCGAATTGACCGATATTATTGCCGTGTCGCAAATGACCCCGGGGCCGATTTCGCTCAATAGTGCTACCTATATCGGATACGTCGTGACGGACAGCGTGTGGGGGTCGGTCGTGGCGACCATAGCGGTCTGTCTGCCCTCGATGACCTTGATGATTCTGATTACCCGGTTTTATCTGGCCCTGCACGATAACCGCTATATCAAAGGGGCGATGACCGGAATGCGCCCGATGATTTTGGCAATGATCGGACTGGCGGGTGCTGTGCTCTTCACGCGCGACACCTTTTCGGATTGGATCAGTTGGGTGATCTTCGGGGTGGTGTTTTTGGCTTCGCTGAAGCGGGTCGATCCGATTCTGCTGATTGCTCTTTCGGGAGTGGCCGGTTATCTGATATACGCCTGATCTGTGCGGGCGGGGCGAAGTGTGAACAGCACTGTTGACAAACTGTCAATATCCTGTAAATAATTTGTCAACATCCGATCCGCTTTTTCTCCTCATTGGTGCTGCTTGTGCCGAAAACTATCGGCTCGCCTGTTTCTCGGCGCGCTCCTTGAGGATGTCGTCCATCTCCGTCAATGCCCACTCGACCAACGATTCAAGATGCGGAATCAAACGCTCTCCCCGTGGACTGAGCCGGTACTCTACTCGAGGCGGAATCTCGGCATAGGCCTTGCGCTCGATCATGCCGTCGTTTTCCAGAGACCGCAGGGTTACGGAGAGCATCCGGTGGGATATGTCATCGATGGTTTTCTGTATCTCTCCAAACCGCATCACCCCATTGGCATGCAGGGTGATCAATACCAACATCGACCACTTGTCTCCCAAACGGCACAACACGTCCCGGATCGGACAATCTCCCGAATGATGAAAATTTTTCATGTTCTATCTGTCTGGTTCTTACGGTTAGTTATCTCTTTGTAACTATCTAACAATTAGATTATTTCTTGGTTTTTTGGTGCAATTTGCACTATATTTGTAAACAAAAATAATAAAGTTATTCTTTGTAACTGATGTTTAACCGTAAAAAAAAACGACTATGGCAGCAAAAATTGCAGTGTTGGCCGTAAATCCGGTCAACGGTTCGGGACTTTTCCAGTATCTGGAGACGTTTTATGAAAATGGTATCGATTATCGGGTCTATGCGGTAGCTCCGACAACGGAGATCAAAACCAATTCGGGAATCCGGTTGATCGTCGACGATGTCGTCGCCCGGCTGAAGGGGCATGAGGATGAATTCGACGGAGTGGTCTTCTCATGTGGCGATGCCGTACCCGTATTTCAGGAACACAGTGCAGAACCCTATAACGTGGATATGTTGCAGGTTCTTAAGAATTTCGCACAGAAAGGGAAGATCATGATCGGACATTGTGCCGCCGCATTGATGTTCGAAATCGTCGGTATCGCGCAAGGAAAACGTTTGGCCGTACATCCGATGGCTAAACCGGCAATCGTTCACGGCATAGCGACGGACGAAGCGGCTGTGGTTGATGGAAATTTCTATACGGCTCAGCAGGAGCATGCGCTTCCGGAACTGTTGCCTCGCCTGATCGATCGGTTGAAAGCGTTGTAGACCGGAAGATTTCGCCGTGGAAATTGTGTGCGCTTGGCCCGAATACGGAGATGATCAGTCTGTTTCAGGTTAGTCGCAAGCAGAACACGCAGAAAAAAGAAAAGAGGATCGCTCAGCAAGCGACCCTCTTTTTTGTGTATATTGCCTCTGTCGGAATAACGAATCAGGTGTTCATGGCTCCGCAGACGTTGATCACCTGTCCGCTCACATAAGAGGACAGATCCGAAGCGAGGAACAGAGCGACCTTGGCTACGTCATCCGGCGTACCGCCCCGACGCAGCGGAATCTGTTTGGCCCATTCGGCTTTGATCTCGTCCGAGAGCGCATTGGTCATATCCGTGATGATGAATCCCGGTGCGATGGCATTGGCCCGTACACCCCGCGGTCCCAACTCTTTGGCGATCGATTTGGCCAGACCGATCAGTCCGGCTTTCGAGGCCGAATAGTTGCACTGTCCGGCATTACCCGAAACCCCGACGACCGAAGCCATGTTGATGATGCTTCCGCCTTTTTGTTTCATCATGATCGGAGTTACGGCGTGTATGAAGTTGAACGCCGATTTGAGATTCACGTTGATGACCATATCCCATTGCTGTTCGCTCATCCGCATCATCAATCCGTCGCGGGTGATTCCGGCGTTGTTGACCAGCACGTCGATCCGTCCGAAATCCTTCATGATCTGGGCTACGACGTTGGCCGTGTCTTCGAAGTCGGCAGCGTTCGAGGCGTAGCCTTTCGCCTTGACTCCCAAAGCCTGCAACTCTTTTTCCGTGTTCTGGAAGTTCTCATCGACTTTCAGATCGGTGAAAACGACGGAAGCGCCCTCTTCGGCAAATCGCATGGCGATAGCCTTGCCGATGCCTCTTGCGGCGCCGGTGACGATAGCGACTTTTCCTTCGAGTAATTTCATTTGTTATGATTTAAGTTACTGATAAATACGACTCCGTTTCGCACCGGAGTATCGCAAAGATACGAATTTATTCGAGATGGCGTATAAAACCTCGGGTTTTCTTGCTCTTTTTTACTACCTTTGGAGCGTCGTTCAGACGGTGAAACTTAAAACAACATAACTTATGGTGAAGGATACAAAACTATTCGCACTGCTGGAAGATGAAAAGCAGCGGCAGTTGCATGGAATCGAACTGATTGCTTCTGAAAACTTTGTGAGTGAACAAGTCATGCAGGCGATGGGGTCTGTGTTGACCAACAAATATGCCGAAGGTTATCCCGGAGCCCGCTATTACGGAGGTTGCGAGGTTGTCGATCAGGTCGAGCAACTGGCCATCGATCGTCTCTGTCAGCTCTACGGTGCGGAGTATGCCAACGTTCAGCCCCACTCGGGTGCACAGGCCAATATGGCTGTGTTTCTTACGGTGTTGAAACCGGGCGATACCTTTATGGGTCTCGACTTGGCTCACGGCGGACACTTGTCTCATGGATCTCCTGTCAATACGTCGGGTATCCTTTACAAGGCTGTAGGTTACAAGCTGAATGAAGAGACCGGTCGGATCGATTACGATGAAATGGAGCGTTTGGCCCTCGAGTGCAAGCCCAAACTGATCGTGGGTGGAGCTTCTGCGTACAGCCGCGAATGGGATTACGCCCGCATGCGTGCGATTGCCGATAAGGTAGGTGCACTGCTGATGATCGATATGGCCCACACGGCAGGTCTGATTGCTGCAGGACTGCTGGATAATCCGGTCAAATATGCACACATCGTTACCTCTACGACGCACAAGACGCTTCGTGGTCCGCGTGGAGGTGTGATCCTGATGGGTAAGGATTTTGAGAATCCGTGGGGAATCAAGACGCCGAAAGGGGAAGTGAAGAAGATGTCGGCCATGATCAATTCAGCGGTATTCCCGGGTATTCAAGGAGGTCCGCTGGAGCATGTGATTGCCGCCAAGGCCGTAGCTTTCGGTGAAGCGCTCGATCCGTCGTATAAGGTTTATCAGACGCAGGTGCAGAAGAATGCGCAGGCGATGGCTGCCGCATTCCTCAAACGGGGATACAAGGTGGTTTCGGGTGGAACCGACAACCACTTGATGCTGATCGATCTGCGGACAAAATTCCCGGAACTGACCGGTAAACAGGCCGAGAAGGTGTTGGTTCGTGCCGATATTACGACCAACAAGAATATGGTGCCCTTCGACAGCCGTTCTCCGTTCCAAACCTCAGGTATTCGGGTCGGAACTCCGGCCATTACCACCCGGGGATTGAAGGAGGAGCAAATGGAGCTGATCGTCGACATGATCGACCGGGTTCTCTCCGACATCGAAAACGAAGCGAATATCGCAGCAGTCCGCAAGGAGGTTAACGAGCTGATGGCACAATACCCCTTGTTCGCTTGGTAGGATAACATCAATCAGTCTTATATTGTGAAGATCGAGTCACCTATATGGTGGCTCGATCCTTTTTTGTATGGATCTTGCAGTGCAGAAATGGTGTCGTGAGAGCGTCGGGTTTATGCAATGGACTATGAATGGGTATGGGTGTATGGGATAGTTATAACTTTTGGTTATGATACATAACGATTTGTGTCTGGTGGGGATGACGAAAAAGCGCTTCATTTGCGGAGTCAAAAACAGTTAAACGTATATCGGTTATGATGAAATTGAGTGAACAGAGGGGGAATATGTTGCACGGTGTGCTGTTGATTGCCCTGTTTTCGTGTGCTGCGTTTTATATCAGCGCATTTCCGGTGATGAAACATCTGTCGTTCAGTCCGTTGATCATAGGAATCGTATTGGGTATGCTCTATGCCAACAGCCTGCGCAACCGCCTGCCCGCTACGTGGGTTCCCGGAATTCTGTTCTGCTCGAAAAAAATATTGCGGTTGGGTATTATCCTTTATGGATTCCGACTTACGTTTCAGGATGTCGTGGCGGTCGGACTTCCGGCCATATTGATCGACGCGATCATCGTAACGATTACGATTCTATTAGGCGTACAGCTCGGGAAGTGGTTGAAGATGGATCGGAGCATCGCCCTGTTGACTTCGATCGGAAGCGGAATCTGCGGTGCCGCGGCAATTCTCGGTGCGGAGTCGACCATCCACAGCAAACCCTACAAAACGGCGGTTGCCGTATCGACGGTCGTTATTTTCGGTACGTTGTCGATGTTTCTCTATCCGATCCTTTACCGGAACGGGGTGTTGTCGCTCTCGTCCGATCAGATGGGGCTCTACATCGGGTCGACGCTTCATGAAGTAGCCCACGTGGTCGGTGCTGGAAATGCACTCGGCGAAGAGGTTTCGGGGTCGGCGATCATCGTGAAGATGATTCGGGTTATGATGTTGGTTCCAGTGCTGTTGATCGTCGGGTATTCGGTATCGGCGGTTCGGGCGGCCAACAGAAAACGTACCGGCCGTAAACCGGTCGCTGCCGGAGCAAAAGGGCGTTTGGCGATTCCTTGGTTCGCTTTAGGTTTTCTTGCGGTTATTGCCTTCAATTCCTTCGATCTGTTGCCACACTCTTTGGTCAACTTCATCAATGCACTCGACACCTTTCTGTTGACGATGGCCATGACGGCTCTCGGAGCGGAGACCAGTATCGAAAAATTCCGTAAGGCGGGAGCACGTCCCTTTGTCCTGGCGCTGCTGCTCTACGTGTGGCTGCTGGGCGGAGGCTACCTGTTGGTGAAATATTTAGTTCCGGTGTTGATATAAATTAGTTAGCATTACCGATTTTCGGTTCGAAAAACAACGGCTTTCTCATGGTTGGGAAGTGGTATATTTAGGTTAATTAGGGTTATGTTAATGGGGAAGCGGGGCGCAATCGTTTGTCGATTGCACCCCGCTTCGGTTTCAGAATGTTCGGATGGTTTAACGATGTGTCCGAACAACCAGATCGTATGAATCGCGGATCCACTCCCGGATCAGTTGCGCGGGAAGATCTCCATCGAGACGGACGGTATTCCAATGTCGCTTGTTCATGTGCCAACCCGGAGTGACCTCTTCGTAGCGTTCCCGCAGTTCGATAGCCCGATCGGGATCACACTTGATATTGATCCACCGTCCCTCTTTCATGTCGGTCAACAGAAACATTTTTCCTCGAACCTTGTAGACGAGGGTCGTTTCGTCGAACGGCGTCGTCTCTTCCGCTCCCGGAAACGAGAGACAATATGCTCGAATATCGAGGATGTCCATTTCGGTTGCTCTTGTTGCTCTCCCGGTCTTCCCCGTTTTCCCCGGTGAGGAATTCGGTTGCTCTTTTGGTCCGGGAAGTGAGCGTTTTATTAATTAAGCAAAAGAGGGTGGGAACCAATGTGTCGCGATCTCATACTCGATGTTTCGATCTATTTGGTTACACTATATTCACCTGCCGTGTACTCCTTGGCTTCGGTTTCACCCGGGAGGGTAACGGAAGCTGTGCAACCTTCCGGAATGGTGAAATTCCAGATCCATTTGTCACCCTCGTATTTCCAAGAGCTCTTGATGCATCCGGCAGCCGAATTGTAGACTGCATCGACCGAACCGAGTCTCTTGTCCGGAACCGGTTTCATGATGATGTGTTTGAAGCCCGGATTTGCCGGATCTGAGGCGATACCTGCAACACTTTCCCAGATCCACTCACAAACGACTCCATAGGCATAGTGGTTGAAACTGTTCATGCCTCTCGGGCCCATACCGCTTTCGATCATGTAGCTGTTCCATCTCTCCCAGATCGTGGTGGCCCCGTTGTCGATGGAGTAGAGCCAGCTGGGGTTCTTTCTCTGAAGCAGCAATTCCCATGCGATGTCCGACATGCCGTTTTCCGTCAAGGTCGGCATAAGGATCGAGGTGCCGAGGAAACCGGTTTGCAGACAGTTGTCGTGCTCCGCAAAGTTTTGTCTCAGGCGAGCGATCATATCTTCTTTTGCTTTGCCGTCCAATATTCCGTTCTTCAGGGCAAACAGTGCAGGAGTCTGCATCGTGTTCAGAATCTCGGTCTTGAACATGCCTTCCGGAGTAAAGAATTTCTCCTTGATATATGCTTTGGCGTCAGCAACCATCTGCTCATACCGCGATGCATCTCTTCCGGTCGCTGCGGCCATATCCCGCATCATGCCTGCGTCGATCATCCAGTACGAAGCACTCAGATAGTTCCAGTAGTCTACGGCTTCGGGCAGAGGACCGTCTTTACCGAACGCTCCGCCACCGCAACTTTCGAGCGGCTCATAGCTCAACCAGTCAGCCCACTGGTAGTTGAGGTTTTCGTTGATCAACGTGTTGTGATCGTATTTCGTATCGTTGATGTGGTTCATGAACTTGTCCATCGATTCCCAGCATTGGTCGATGATCTCGGTGTCGCCGAACTGTTTCCAAATCGTCCACGGAACGATGATTCCGGCGTCGGCCCATCCTAAACGCATCATGTCGTTGCCATATTGGCTAAGCGGAGCAACGCCCGGGAAACCACCCGTTTCGCTCTGGGTATCCATCATGTCACGCATCCATTTGTGGAAGAACGACGCGGTGTTGGCAAAGAACGAGCCAGTCTCGGTAAAGACCTGCGTATCGGCAGTCCAGCCCAATCTCTCGTTACGTTGCGGACAGTCGGTCGGTACGGACAGATAGTTCGAACGTTGTCCCCACAAGGTATTGGAGATCAATTTGTTTACCATGTCGTTGCCCGTGGTGATGGTGCCGCATTCCATCTCTTTCGAGATCGAAGTGACGGGGATCGACTCGATCTTCTTAATGGTTACTTCGTCGGAAGCCGTGATCGAAACAAAACGGTAACCAAAGAAGGTTGCTCTCGGCAGGTAGGTTGCATCGTCGATCGAATTGGCGAAGGTGTATTTCAGCTTCATGCCGGTGTCGGGGATTCTGAGGTTCAGGCGGTGAACGCTTCCTTCCGGACCATCCATGCCACGGCTCTTGGCTCCGTTTCCGTCGTTGAGAAGTTCTGAGGTGATGCACTCCAGAACCGTTCCTTCAGCTGCGTTGAACACGAACGAGGGAACTGCTGCACAGTTCTGTCCAAAGTCTATAACCAGATGCTCTCCGGGTTTAATGGTCATCGGTTCTCCGGCTTTGTACTCCTGTTTAACGATTATTTTTCCGAACTCCTCGTCGGATTCACCCGTAACGCCTTCCCATGTGTAAGCCTTTACCGGAGCAAGGGCCAAATCATGACGGAAATATACCTCGGCGCCCTTTGACGGAACCAATTCTCCGTTGAATTCGGTGTTTACTTCCGGGGTCGACAGTTTGTCCGGAGTTTCATAGCCGGGTTGAATTCGGGCATCGTACTCCTCACCGTCGAAGATGGCGGCATGGGTTACCGGACCGGCGATTCCTGCCTTCCAGTTTGTCGTATCGGTGCCGAAGATCTGTTTGCTTCCGTCCGCATAGGTCAGTTCAAGCACACCGCGGAATGCACATTTCTTGCCGATCATTCCATCGTGTCCGGCAGGGGTGACGATTTTGTCGGCCCACCATCCCGGAGTGACCTGTGCCGACAGTACGTTCTCTGCATCGGCACCGGTGTTGAAGGCGTCGGTTATGTCGTAGGTGAAAGACAATTTGGTCTTGTCGTGATGGGTGAAACCGGGTTTCAGTATCTCATTCCCGATCAGCTGACCGTTGACATATATGTCATAAACTCCGAGGGCGGAGGTCATCCACCGTGCGCTCGTTACCTTTTGAGGATTCTTGATGGTCGTGACAAACCAGTTGGCTCCGTCGGCAGCTCTCGTCCCGTCAACTACGGTACCGGTCACCACGGGGGCATTTACGACAGAGATCCATGTCGACGATTCCCACGTCTGGTTGTCAAGGGCTTCAGTCCGATAGATTCCCTTCCCCTCCTGTTTCGTACAACCGGAAAGGGCAAGGAGTGTCATTCCTGCAGCCATTAGATTAGGAACAACTCTTTTAGATAGTCTTAATTTCATATTTCACAATAGTTTAGTGGTTGATACAACAAATATAGTGATAAATTGGAGATTTTCAGTCGAGTGTGTTTTAATCAGACGGAAATATGAGAAGAAAAATTTAGTAATTGTCCTGAAAGGCTCTCGGAGAAAGGGCGCGGTCTCTTGTAAAAGGATCCCGTCTTTGTATGATTTTTGCAGCCATAGTATCCAGTCGGTCGTTAACCGGCAAAATAAGGAAAACAGTCTTTTAATTAATAATTTTAATTTAAACGATCATGAGAAAAATTATCTTTATTCTGGCAGCCATGGCGGTGGTCGCATCCTGCAGCCAGAGCCGCAAGTGGACTGACAAGGAGCGAGAAGAGGTTCGTGAACTCGTTCGTAACCATCGCGATCGGGTGGCCATCCGTCACATGGAGGAGTCGAACTATCAGAATCTCGAGCAGTGTGTACTGACCACGATCGAGGAGACCTATCCCGATTACAATCAGTACAACAAGTTGACCGGAAAAACCGATACGTTGAATGCCGTGATTCTTTCGTGTCTGGATTATACGATTGGTCCGAACTTCGAAAATCTGCCGCTTTTGTTCCCTGTGGGACAGTTGCAGCAAGCCGGGGTTTTGCCTGACAGCGTGACCGATGCACAAGCGGCTGCGTTTTACGGATGTCTGGCCGGCAAGATCAAGACGATTTACGGAACGCCCGGAAATTTCACCAGTGCGTTGTTCAACGATATGGATGTGCCGATGGAGCTCTCCGGGGCCATGCAGGCGTGTGTTACGTCCGTAATGGGAGGAGATTCTACGGCAGTTGCTCAGCCCAATCCGGCAATGAAGAAAAAATGAAATTGACCTGAATATTTCGAGGTTTTTAATGAAAGTAAAAAGGGTGTGCAAACCGCACGCCCTTTTGTTTTTACAAGAATAGAAAAAATCAGTATCTGGAGAATACAGAATCTTATCCTATTACGGTGACGTTGACAGCCTGTTCGCCTTTCTTGCCTTCGCCGATCTCGAATTCGACGTGCTGTCCCTCTTCCAGACCACGAAAACCCTCTTTGTTGATACCCGTGTAGTGTACGAAGATGTCGTTGCCTGCTTCGGTTGTGATAAAGCCATAACCTTTGGCCGAATCAAACCATTTTACTGTTCCTTTCATAAAAAATAAATTATAGGTGAGTTCTATCAATTCAATTTATCCTCTTGTATCAGACAGCAGAACTCTTTAA
>ERZ827150.96-NODE-96-length-141215-cov-11.110343_pt1 | contig 141215 bp, 116 predicted proteins | sample MGYA00519779_ERZ827150 | MGnify/ENA primary metagenome ERZ827150 (study PRJEB31778, sample SAMEA3449267) | human gut metagenome | biome: human gut; feature: human-associated habitat; material: faeces | place: United Kingdom | collected 2010/2012 ...
TCCGTACTGCCTGCGCATCTCGGGAGGCAGCGTCTCGCCGATGCGCTCGCCCGCGATCCGCCACGCATTGCTCACGATCGTATGGAACCCTTTGGTTCCCAACACCGACGACAGCCGCTCGGTCGAGGAGTAGATCCCCTGCAAACCGCTCTCGGCACGCCGCGACAACGTCTTTTCGACGGTCTCCACCTCGGGATGCACCAGCGAGAGTTCGTTGCGGAAGAACGACGGGCGGCCGAAGACGAGGTATTCGCGCCCCACTTCGATGCGCTTCTCGATCCACTTGATCCCCTGGAACCACACCAGCTCGGCCTGTCCCGTGGCATCCGCGACATAGGCCGTGAAGCGTCGTTTGCGTCCTGCGCCGGCATAGGCCACGCCGGTGACGCGACCCCGGAACTGGACGAGCGTCTGCCCCGAAGCGCCGATTTCGGCGATCCGGTAGATCTTCGTGCGGTCGATATAGCGGAACGGGAAATGGTAAAGCAGATCGCCCACGGTCGCTATGCCCAACTCCTTGTCGAGCAGTTTGGCCCGTGCCTCGCCGACGCCGGCGATGTATTTCACGTCGTCCGTATACCAGTTTCCCATCGCGGCGTTACAATTCGTTGAGCACCCGCTTGGCCTCGGCCAGCCGCTCGTGCAGGTCGGCGGCCGGCTCGCGCGATGCGAAGGGGGCGATGACCGCTTCGAGCCGCGCCCGTTTTTCGTCGGACCCGGCCGAGTTCCCGCGGCCCGGTTCGGCGCGCAGGATACGGATCTTCTCGGCATCCTGAATCCCTTCGCGCAGGCGCTCGAAACGGATCGACGACCGGCCGCCCGGATAGACGACGTAGGTATCGCCCGCGGGCCACGTGCGGAAACGCGAATCGCGCAGCGGGTCTTCCGTCCACGAGTTGTAGGCCCAGCGCAGGAAGCCGTCGTAGCCGTTGGCCACGGCGTACCACGCCGCCACGGTCGCCTCGGCCGGATCGGAGAAGGTGAACATGTTGGGATAGCGGTGCGAGCAGCAGACGTAGTAGGTCGTCACCTGCCCTGCGGCGCGGCGCGCGGCGATATCCTCGGGAGCGACCTCCTGCCGCGCCGAGACGCAGATGTCGTGCAGCTGCGGGTAACGCTTGTAGCTGTCGTGGTTGTCGGCCAGCGCGATGCCCAGCTGCGGAGCGTGTTCCGCGAGGAAGGCCACGGCGATCTCCATCTGTTCGGGCGACCGCTCGTCCATGGCGATGCAGGTCTTCGCCAGCCACCCTTTTTCTTCCAGATGCCGCACGAAATCGGCGAGGAACGGCCGCCACATCTCGTCGAAGGCGGGCTGGCCCGGTTCGGCCTTCACGTCCACCCACTCGCCCGTCGCGGCGTCGCGGTAGTGCAGCATGTTGTTCCACGGCAGCATCGAGTAGCAGTTGATCTGTTTGTCGACGCCCAGCCCCTCCATGAACTCCACCCAGCGGTCGAAGGCCGCATAGTCGTATGTCCACGCGCCGTCGGCACCCTTCGTCCAGACGATCATGTCGGCGTAGGCGTCGTAGCACTGATTGTTCCACGGATCCTTGTTGAGCGTCGCCGTGACGACCTTCTGTCCGGCGTCGGCCAGCGGCTTCATCACGGGGCGGAGCGCCTCGAAATGGGCGTCGCTCCACATCTCCGTCCCCTCGACGCGCGCCACGGCGGCGGGATGCTGCCACAGATCGAGGTGGTACCGCCACTCGGAGGGTGCGGGAAGCGTGCGGCCGGTGACCTCCACGGCCAGTTCGAGCCGCTGCTCGTCGCCGTCGCAGGCGACCGTCACCGGCGTGCGGTAGAGTCCGGGCGCAGCATCCTGCGGCACGTCGACGGTGATCCATACCGGACGCACCGTGCAGGCTTCGAGCGCCATCGAAGGCCGCTCGTCGAGCATGTCGGCAGTCAGCACCGCCGCGAAATCCTGCGGCTTGCGCTTGCAGCAGCCGCAGGCGAATTCGTCGCTCATCACGTAGCGCACGAAACGGGTGCGCACCGCACTTTCGGGCAGCCGCCCTTCATCGGAGGTCAGCACCCCTGCCGTGCAGACGAGCCGCTCCACGGGCTGCGCACTCCATACGAGCAGCTGCGCCGACACCCGCTCGCCGCGCCATGCCGTCAGGCGGCACGCCGTCCGCGGCTCCACGTCGGGCAGCTGCGACTTGCCGAAGCGGCGATCCGTCGTCACGAACGACGCGCAGGGAGTATCGCCGGCCGCCGACCAGTCGGCGAATGCGGCCGCAGGATCGGCCATTTCCTGAAAATCGGGGAAGGAGGGACGGTCGTTCGCACCGCCGCAGGCGGCCAGCAGCATCGCTGCGGCCGGAAGCAGAAAGGAGAGGGTACGTTTCATCGGGTCTATCGTTTGTTTTTACAAAGATACGAAAAGTCGAGCGCAGAAGCAAGCGACAGCTTGATTATGCCGAGACGGAGTATCTAAGGCAAAGCCAAAGATAAGCAAAGTCAAGCGCAATACAAATTTATTTGGACATGGCCGAGACGGAGTACCTTCGGCGAAGCCAAAAATCCGAAAAGCCGAACGGCAGAGGTACATCGAGACCGCAGCCAAATAAAGATTTTGCCGCGAAGCCCTATTTGATTTCAATCGTGCAGCGAACCGTCAACGCCCGTTGAACCGGTAACCGACGCCCAGCATCAGGTTGTTCGGATTGCGGAACTTGTAGAGCTGATATCCGACGTGCAGGAAGACGTTGCGCGCCACATCGGCTTTGAGGGCGAAGACCTGGTAGAACGAATTCGTGTCGTCTCCCCTGCCGATCAGGTTCTTGCCGATACCCAGATTGATCGAAAAGATCGGCATCACGACCTCGCAGCGGATCGACACCCCCACGGCGAACTGCTCCTTGAAGGGCGGACGGTGGAATTTGAGTTCGTCGGCCAGCGGATAGTCGTTGGCGATATGGTCTTTGAGGTTGGCGCTTTCGTCGTACTGGGCGTCGAGCGACAGACCGGCGCGGAAGAACCGGCTGAAATTGTACATCGGGGTGAAATTCAATCCCGCCACAGCGAACGACCCGGGGATCAGGTAGGCCCGGCTCTCCTGCAAGAATCCCTTCTTGCGCAGCGCGCCGTAGAGAATCACGTCGTAACTCACATAGGGGCGGAACAGATCGCTGCGCCGCACGGCGGCCCTCCGGTCGTCGGCCGCGTCGCGGCCGAAGGTCCGCATCACGCCCACCCGGCCGCCGATGAGGTTGACCCCGCCGTTCGGATAGCGCGTGTTTCCGTTGGAGAAGTGCGTGAGCCCGACGCCCGCCGTCAGGCTCCACCGCGGTGCGAAACGCCAGTTGAGCATCAACCCCAGATTGATGTAGGCATTGATTTTCGAACCGACCACCGTGTTGAACGGATTGGTCCGTTCGTCGAAGGGCTTCCAACCGAACGAGAGGCCGAAATTCCACTCGTAATCCAGCGACAGCCGCTCCGTCAGCGCGGCGATGCGCGCATGCTGGAACACGTAGAGCGCTACGGGCGTACCGACCTCGGCGCTGTTGAAAAAGGTGTTGTAACCCAGTCCGACGCCTTGATAGGTGAAGGGGTAGTTGCGGCCGAAACGGGTTTCGGGGCCGAACTGGAAGGCATATTTCAGATGCACGGAGAGCGTCGTCCCGAACTCTTTCCCCGCGGCGTTGGCCCCCTTGAAAAAGTCGTCCGTGCGGAACAGCGCCCCCGGACTGACGTCGAGGCCGAGTTTGTGGACGAGCGCCTGCGGGCGGGCGAGGCTGTCCGGCGTCGGACGCCGCAGGGATTCGCCCCGCACCGGAGCGGGCAGCGACACGACGGTCAGGCACAGCAGAACAGCAGCAAACGAAGCGGAGATCACGCGCATGGCCTTATTCATCGGTCTTGGGTTTGAGGATCAGATAGTCGTACGGCAGCGAACTGTGCAGCGTGCCGGTGAAGGTGCGCTGCCGTCCGGCAGGACCGGAGGCGTAGACGGTATAGGGCACGCGGAACTGTTCGAGCGACAGATACACCTCGACGTTCAAACGTTCGTGGGGCTTCGCCGTGACGGTCACCTGCTCGTCGTCGGGGAAGGAGAGCGGAAGCTGCTGGTCGTTCCTCGCGAAGCGGGCCGACGACTCCGCGACGACCGGCGCGCCGTCCGCCATGTCGGGAATCACGATTTCGGGCAGCGGCACACCGAAGATCTCCTCCCGACGATCGTTGAAGTCGTCCGGCCAGAAACGAACCGTCCGTTTCGCGTTCCGGAAGGGCGACACGACCACGGAAGCGGGTTCCGACGAGGCGGTGTTGTCGATCGTGAAGGCATCCTGCAACTCGATCGAATTGTCCCAGCTTTCGAACTCGTCCCAGCGGTAGACCACACTGTCGACACGGTATTTCTCGGTAGGGGCGAACGTCACCGACACCGTTTCGCTTTCGTAGTCGTTCCCCACGAGGATCCGCGTCTCCCAGGGTTCGTCGCGCAGACTCTCGCCGAGGGTGATCCGCAACGTACGGTAGTCGTTGCGCTCGATGCCGAAATCGAGCAGGCCGTCGTCGTAGGTCATGCGGAGCAGACCGTCGCCGTAGAGCAGATGGTTGCCGTAGAGGAGATTTCCCTCCGCATCGTAGATGTCGCCGCTGAGCGAGGTCGTCGGCCCCTCGACCGACAGAATGTCCCAGTTGCCCGCCTCGAAGCGGATCGTGGCGGACGTATCGTCCGGCCCGACCGTCACCGAGGGCGCTTCGGGCAGGAAGTCGTCAATGAAAACCCCGTCGTTGCAACCGACGGCCAGCAGAGGCGCGACGATCGCCGACAGGGCGTATCTCGAAAAAAGTTTCCTCATTACGTCGGCAAATATAACGAAAAAAGCGGAGCCTGCTACCCCCCCCCACTTTTTTCCCGCCGCCGCCGATTTCATGGCCCGTACAGATGTTTCGCAGTCTCCTGCGACACCCGTACGGAATCATCCTGCCGCTCAGCGGCACAGCCGCCGGTAGGAGCAGTGCATCATCCCTCCGTCGGCGTCGCGCAGGTGCATCGGGCCGCCCTCGCAGTAGCGCCACGCGGCGCAGTCGGCGCACGCACCCCGACGCATCCATTCGCGGCGGCGGAAGGGTTCGAACCGCTCGGTCCACACCTGCCAGAAATCGTCGCGGTAGATATTGCCCTGCGCATAGTCGGCCCGCACCGACGTACAGCCCGAGATGGCGCCGTCGACACGGATCGAGGCCACCGACACACCGGCGTCGCAGTGGTAGAAATGGTCGCGCGCCTCCATCTCGTAGCCGCCCAGAAACCCTTCGCAGGCATAGCTGCACGCGATACGCCCTTCGCGCCGCGTGCGGCGGACGAACTCCATCAGCGCACGGAACTGCCCGTCGGAGAGTTGCAGCGCAGGGTCTTCGGCGGCGCGTCCCGCCGGAAAGATCGCGAACAGCCGCCAGCTCCGCAGCCCCAGCGAGAGCAGGTACTCCTTGAACTCGTCGAGCCGGGGCACGAGCGCCGGCGTGACGCAGGTCACGGCGTCGAAGGCGATCGAAGGCTCGGCGGCGGCCATGCGCACCGCCTCCGCAGCGCGGGCGAAACTGAGCGGATGGCGGCGCAAACGGTTGTGCTCGGCCTCGAATCCGTCGATCGAGACGGTCATCGAGTGCAGACCCGCCCCGAGCAGTCCGTCGAACCGCTGCGGCGTGAGCGCCATGCCGTTGGTGACCATCCCCCACGGGTATTCGCGGTCGTAGAGCGCACGGCCGATCCGTTCCAGGTCGGAGCGCACGAGCACCTCGCCGCCCGAGAGGACGACCATCACGCGGTGCGGATCGACGCGGGGCGTGATCTGGCGGTCGAGCACGCGGAAAAAATCTTCGGCCGGCATGTCTTGGCAGTCGGGCGAGGCCGTGCAGTCCGAACCGCAGTGGCCGCACCGGAGGTTGCAGCGCAGCGTACACTCCCAGAAGAGCGTGCGCAGTTCGTGCCGCTCCACCGCCTCGCGGTGAAGCCGGCGGTAGAGTTCCAGCCCCAGCCGTTTACGCAGCGAAAGATGTCGTCCGTCCATGCTACTCCTCTCCGGTTTTCTCCGCGAGTACGACGTCGACGCCCGAGCGCTCGAAACGCCCGTACATCCAACTTCCCTCGCCCGGGCCCGTCCGGTCGCTCTCCGCAAAGGCGACCTCGACCTCCTTCCCGGCGAAATCGCCGCCGGCCGGGCCGTCCGTGTCGGTGAAGGTCAGCACGGGCGGCATGTAAAGCACATTCCCGTCGGCTTCGAACGTGTAGGCTCCCCGCGTATCGGTGCGAACGGCCGACGGATCGGAGCCCCAGGACGATCTCCGCACTTCGATGCCCGCGATCGGCGTCCCCGCGGCGTCGGTCACACACCCCTTGACCGTATACTCGGCATAGGGGGTACCGTACATGTCCTCCTGCGGTTCATCGCACCCCGCGAATCCGAGCAGGGAGAGCAGCAGCATCCATAGCTTGTTCATTGTCAGCGCATTTAAAGGGTCGTATGCCAAAGTTAGGAATAATTCCCTAACTTTGTGTCATAAAACCGGAAAAAGATGATCGACCTTACGCAATACCGGCGCCGCGCGACGCACGAAGTCCGCATCGGCGCCTGCACGATCGGCGGCACGCATCCCGTGGCGGTGCAGTCGATGACCAACACCGACACGCGCGACACAGCGGCCTGCGTCGCCCAGATCGAGCGCATCGCCCGCGCCGGCGCGCCCATCGTGCGCCTCACGGCGCAGGGGGTGCGCGAAGCCGAGAACCTGCGCGACATCACCGAGCGGCTGCGTGCCGACGGGAATACGACGGCCCTCGTGGCCGACATCCATTTCCTGCCCGAAGCGGCGGCCGTGGCGGCGCAGTACGTCGACAAGGTACGCATCAACCCGGGCAACTACCGCCTCGACCGCGGCGAACTGGAAGCGCTCGTCGCCCGCTGCCGCGAGCGGGGCGTCGCGCTGCGCATCGGCGTCAACCACGGCTCGCTCTCGAAGCGCATCTTCGACGAGTGGGGCGACACGCCCGAAGGGATGGTGGCCGCAGCCATGGAGTTTCTGCACGTCTGCCGCCGCGAGGCGTTCGACCAGGTGGTCGTCTCGATGAAGTCGAGCAACACGCGCGTGATGGTAGCCGCCTACCGGCTGCTCGTCGAGGCGATGGAGCGCGAAGGGATGACCTACCCGATCCACCTGGGCGTCACCGAGGCGGGCAACGGACTGGAAGGGCGCATCAAGAGCGCCGTGGGGATCGGCGCGCTGCTCGCCGACGGCATCGGCGACACGATCCGCGTCTCGCTGACCGAAGCGCCCGAAAACGAAATACCCGTGGCCCGGCTGCTCGCCGACCATTTCCGCGAGCGCCCCGGCCGATTCGAGGTGAAGCATCCCGAACGCTACTCGCCCACGGTCTACCGCCGCCGAAGCGGCGTACAGACGCCCGTCGTGCGCGACGAGATCACCCCCGCGTTCCGCCTCTTGGAGAGCACGTCGCAGAACCCCACGGCCGAACTGCGTGCGGCGATCCTCTCGCTCGACGGCGATGAACCGGCGGCGGTCGTCCGCCGTTACGACGACACGGATCTCACGACGCTGGCCGTAAAGGCCGCAGCCGACCTGGGACCGCTCTTTCTGGACGGACTGGCCGACGGCATCCGCATCCTCGACGACCGCTTCACGGAGGCCCAGCTGCGCGACGTGGAGCTGATGATCCTGCAAGCGGCGCGCGTGCGCTTCTCGCATACCGAATACATCGCCTGCCCCTCGTGCGGCCGCACGCTCTACGACATCGAGGGGACGCTGGCGCAGATCAAGGCGCGCACGTCGCATCTGAAAAATCTCAAAATCGGCGTCATGGGCTGCATCGTCAACGGCCCCGGCGAGATGGCCGACGCCGACTACGGCTACGTGGGCGCTGCCCCCGGACGCATCACCCTCTACAAGGGGCGCACCGTCGTCGAACGCAACATCCCGCAGGAGGAGGCGCTCGACCGCCTCATCGCCCTGATCCGCGAAAACGGCGACTGGCAGGAACCCGAATAACGGCGGTGCCTACATGAATTCGCGCCGGAGCCAGCGGCGCACCGGCTCGTCGTACCATTTCAACGCGGCGTAAGCCAGCAGGACGCTCACGACGACCGTGCCGGCCGCAGCGGGCCATGCCTCGCCGAGCGTGAGGCCATGGTTGCGCACCCACGCCGTGTAGGTGTAGACGAGCGGGTAGTGGGTGATATAGATCGGATAGGAGATATCGCCCAGAAACTCGCAGACACGCGCCGAACGCCCCGTCACCGTACCGCTCGCACCCGTCCAGACGATGAGCGGGAAGAGCACGACGACGACCAGCGCGTCGTAGAGCCCGTTTTGCCACAGATGCTCCGTCCCGCCGACGCGCGGCACGGCCAGCAGAGCGACCAGTCCAAGCGAACACCACCAGAAGGCGCGGCGGACATGCCCCGGACGCACGAGACGCGAGAGCAGCAATCCTCCGAAGAAGGGATACATCATGCGTGTGAAGCCCACGCCCAGTTGTTCGGCCGTGAGCGACCAGCCGCCGATGATGTCGCCCGAGGGGCTCGTCAGGGCGAAGCGGATCAGCGCCGCACCCGACACGGCCACCAGCACCCCCAGCAGCCATTTCGGAAAACGCCGCACGACGAGGGCATAGAGTATATTGGCGCAATATTCGTAGAAAAGCGACCACCCCGGTCCATTGAGCGGGTGCATCTCCTGCCAGCCGCGCACGTCCATCGACACCGGCACGGGCAGCAGCGTCATGCCGACGAGCATCACCGCGAGCATCTTCCACACCGGCACGGCATGCACCGGCCACATATCGCAATCCTGAAAATAGAACAGCGCCGCACCGACGGCCATGCCCAGCACCACCATGGGTTGCAGGCGGATCAGGCGCCGCTTGAAGAAGCCGCCGACGGTCATCCGCCCCCAACGGTCGTCGTAGGCATAGCCGATGACGAATCCCGAAAGGGCGAAGAAGAAATCGACGGCCAGGTAGCCGTGGTTGAGCAGCTGGTCGAAATGGCTCGTGGCGTGCGCTTCGCAGAGGTGGAAGACCACGACCAGCAGCGCAGCGACGCCGCGCAGGCCGTCCAGAATATCGTAATGGGGTTTGCTGTCGGCATAGGCGGCCGAGGGGAGCGAAGTCTGAGGCATAGGAGTAGTTTTTTCGGAATACAAAAATAGCGAAATCGCAGAAAAAAAGCTCGGATTGCCGAAAGATTCGTATTTTTGCAGCCGGCGGACGGATCCGCCGCAGCGAAACGATACGACCCGAGATGACGATTCTTCCCGCAGCCTATCTGCCCAGCATCGAATACTGCGCCCGTTGGGCGCAGGGGCCGTGCGTGGTCGACGGCGGCGAACACTTCGTCAAGCGCTCGGAGCGCAACCGCACGCACATCCTCACGGCCGGCGGCGTACTCGCACTGACGGTGCAGGCCGTGCGGGCCAACCGCCCGCGCACGCCGATGCGCGACGTGCGTATCGACTACTCCAAGCGCTGGCAGCATCAGCACTGGACGGCGCTAGTCTCGGCCTACAAGGCTTCGCCCTACTTCGACCACTACGCCCCCCGTTTCGAGCCTTTCTACACCCGCCGCTACGAATTCCTCTTCGACTACAACCTGCGCCTCATGGAGACGATCGCCGAACTGCTCGGCCTGCCCATGCCGGCCGTCTCGGAAGCGTATCTGACGGCCGACGAAGGCGATCTCGACCTGCGCCCCAAACGAAAAGAGGGCGCGGACTTCGCGTCCCCGCCCTATATTCAGGTCTTCTCCGACCGCCTGCCTTTCACGCCTAATCTTTCGATCGCAGACCTTTTGTTTTGCGAAGGGCCTCAAAGTCCCGCGCTTTTAAAGCAGTGCCGACTCTGAGCGCCACGCTGTCGCGCAGCTCGCCGCAGCGCGCTTCGATGCGGTTCTCACCCGGCAGCAGCTTGCAGTCGGCACGGAACTGCCCCTCGGCGTATTTCGTGAGCGCCACGCTGTCGCCGTTGACCAGCAGCACGGGATCTTCGCCCGACGAATAGACCTTGATCCGCTGCTCGGCCGACGGACGCACACGCCACCGCCGCTCGGCGATGTAGAGCGTCGGCTCGCGCCGGTTCCACAAGGTACGGTAGAGGTAGTAGATGTCCTTCTTCTGCCGGCGGTCGAGCGTCACCATGCCGCAGGCGTAGCGGTCGTTGGCGCCGCGCGCCGTACCGAAATCGAACATCGCGTTGACCCACTCGCCCCAGAAGGCCGGATCGGAGACGATCCTGCGGGCGTACTCCTCATGGAACCGCGTTTGCCACCGTTCGGGCAGCCAGTGCGTTCCGGGCGTCGGGCGTCCCAGCAGGTCGTCCTGCTGCGAGGGATAACCCGGCACGCCGTAGCAGGGGGCCGCCAGCAGATTGCCCCACGACTTGTGGAGCGTCTCGCACCAGTATCCCACGTCGTCGGTCGTGCCCCGCATCCAGCCCACGTTCTGTTTGAGCGCAATGAGGTCGGTGATCGTATTCAGCTCGCCGTCCTGATTGCTCAGCGCGACGGTCGGACGCGACGGATCGACCCGTTTGAGCGCCGTATGCAGTTCGCGGATATAGGGCGTCACGTCGTCACCGCGCTGCCAGACGAGCGAAAAGATCCCCCACATCACCACCGAGGGGTGGTTGAAGTTCTGGGCGACGATCTCGCGCAGCTGCTCGCGGCCGTTGGCGCGGAAACGCTCCGTCGGGAAGTAGAAGACGTCGCCCAGATAGGGCGAACGCATGAGCGGCAGATCGATCCACGCCATGAGCCCCCGCTCGTCGAGCTGGTCGTAGAGGTACTGGTCGTGCGGTCCCGAAACCGATTGGACGGCATTGGCCCCCACGTCGTGTACGAAGGACAGATCCTCGTCGTAGTCGGCCGCCGTGAAGGCGTTGGCGACGCTCGCCCGATCGTGGTAGAGCGCCACGCCGTGCAGACGCACCGTGTCGCCGTTGACAAGCAGGCCGCGGCCCGAAGCGGCGATCCGCCGGAACCCGGTGCGCACGGTCACCTCGTCCGACAGCGAGTCGCACGCGACGCGCGCCGTCACCGTATAGAGGTTCGGCGCGGCGGGGCTCCACAGCCGCGGCGCGTCGACGGTGAAGGGAATCGTCACCGGCTCGCCGGCCGTCCGGTTGTTCTTTTGCGTCTTCTCGACCACCACATAGCCGTCGGGATCGCGCACCGTGAGGGTAATCATCCCCTGGCAATCCTTCGGCGCGGAGACATAGACCGCCGCACGGCCCTCGACCGCGTCGTCGTCCACCGACACCTGCTCGACGAAGAGTCCGTCGGTTCCCCAGACCGTAGGCGATACGGCTACCCTGTCGGTCAGGATCAGATCGACGTCGCGGTAGATGCCGCCGTAGACGTTCTGCTCGGTCGAGGTGGGCAGTACGTCGTTCTGGAAAGTGTTGCTGACCACCACGAGCAGGCGGTTCTCGGCGCCGAACTTCACGCGGCCGGTGATTTCGAACGTGAAGGCCGTGAAGCCGCCGCGGTGCTCGCCGACATGATAGCCGTTGACGAAGACGTCGGCCACGGTCTGCACGCCGTCGAAGCGCAGGAAGAGCCGCTTCGACGCCCAGTCGGCAGGAATGTAGAGCCGGCGCATGTAGTTGCCCGTCGTGCGCTGGTACTCCGAGTTGCCGGCCAGCGCATCGAGGTTCCACGTATGGGGCAGGGTGATATTGCGCGCGTCGTCAGCGCTGTTTTCGCTGCGGAAATAGAAAGTCCAGTCGTCGTTGAGACGGTAGACCTCCCGCGCGGCGGACTCCGCCACGAAGGCCGCCAGCATACTGATCAGAAGCAGATAACGTTTCATAATCCTCCTATCGTTTTAGTTCGGACGGCGCATCCGGATCGCCTCCGTCCGCGACGGAGCGGAACCCGTCCCCGTGCAAAGATACGAATAAGTGAGGGCAGAAGCAAGCACCGGCTTGATTATGCCGAACGGGAGTATCTAAGGCGTCAGCCAAAGATACGAATAAGTGAGGGCAGAAGCAAGCGCCAGGCAATTAAAACAGCATCCTGCCGAGCCGTTACGATACCCTGCTGCAACATTGCGGCACTCAGCGCCGCGCGGGCCGAAGCCTCCGCCCGCGGAAGCCCGCCACTGTGGGCGTGCTCCGCAGACTTCGACCCGCAGCTACGGCAGCAACCGATCCTCACGCATCCTCGGGATGACGGAACGGAATTCCTAATTTTAATTCTTAAATTTAAATTGCCAATCGCAGGTTGCTTTTGCGCTCGCCTTGCACCACTTTGCGGAGGACGAAGTCTCCGCTTAGACAGGCGGCGCTTCGGCAGAATCCAAATAAATTTGGTTCTGCGCTCGGTTTGCACACTTTGCGGAGGACGAGCCTCCGCTTAGATAGGCGGCGCCTCGGCAGAATCCAAATAAATTTGGTTCTGCGCTCGGCTTGCACTATCTTTGTCCCAGACAACAACCCGCTCCGCGTACCAATGAACATTCTCGACATCATCGTCTGGCTCGCACTGGCCGTCGCCGTGTTCAACGGCTGGCGCAAAGGCTTCATCGGCAAACTCTTCTCGCTGGCCGGACTCGTCGGCGGCATCTGGCTCGCACTGGGCTACGGCGCCCGCTGCGGCGAGGCGCTGCACATGGAGGGAACGACGGCCGCCGTAGCGGGACCGATCGTCGTCTTCGTCGCCGCGGCCGTCGCGGCCAACCTCGTCGGCCGGCTCGTAAGCAAGGCATGCAGCACGATCGGACTGGGCGGTCTCGACACGCTGCTGGGCATCGCGCTGGCGCTGTTGCAGGCCGTGCTGCTGCTGGGACTCGCCTTCAAGGCGACCGACTATTTCGATCCCGAACTCATCGCCCGTTCCACGCGCGAAGAGTCCAAATGCTACGCACCGGTGATGTGCGTGGCGGACAAGATCTTCCCCTCGCTGGGGGAATACGCCCGCGAGTACCTGCCCCGACCGGAGCGGGAAGAACCCGCGGAAAAGCCGGAGACAACCGAAAAACTGCAAAACGCATGAACACCGAGATCCGAGGAGTCGTCACCCGTGCCACGGGGAGCTGGTACGACGTGCTGCACGAAGGGCGCACGATCGCCTGCCGCATCCGCGGCCGCATCCGCCTCAAAGGCCTCCGCTCGACCAATCCGGTCGTCGTGGGCGACGAGGTGGTCTGCACCGAAGGCGGCGACGGAGAGTGGGTGATCGAACGCATCCTGCCGCGCCGCAACTACATCATCCGGCGCGCCTCGAACCTCTCGAAAGAGTCGCACATCATCGCCGCGAACATCGATCAGGCACTGCTCGTGGCCACGCTCTCGCAACCCGTGACGGCCCCCGAATTCCTCGACCGCTTTCTGGCGACGTGCGAAGCCTACAAGATCCCCGCGACGATCCTGCTGGCCAAATACGACCTCGCTGCGGCCGACCCCGAAGCCGCGGCGGCCTTCCACGCCACCTACGAAAGCGCGGGCTACCGCGTCGTCGACCTCTCGACGCTCGACGGCACGGGGCTCGACGCGGTGCGTGCGCTCGTCGCCGGCTGCACGACGCTCGTGGCGGGCAACTCGGGCGTCGGCAAGTCGACGCTCGTCGGCGCACTCGAACCCGGACTGGCGCTGCGCACGGGAAGCATCTCGGAGAGCCACCGCAAAGGACGGCATACGACCACCTTCTCGGCCATGTACCCCCTCACGGGCGGCGGGTTCCTGATCGACACCCCCGGCATCAAGGGATTCGGCCTGATCGACATCGACGATCACGAACTGTGGCACTACTTCCCCGAAATGATGCGCATCGGGGCGGGCTGCCGCTTCTACAACTGCACCCACACCCACGAACCGGGCTGTGTCGTGCGCGAGGCGGTCGCACGGGGCGAGGTGGCGCGGTCGCGCTACGAAAGTTACCTGAAAATCCGCGACGAAGATGACAAATACCGCAAATGACCGCCCGCAGGAGTGGTACGACGCGCGCGCCGACCACCTCGCCGAGTTCCTCACCGACGAACGGCGCCGCACGCTCGCAACGGCGCTCGCCGAGCGGACGCGCTACATGACGCTGCTGGCCGAAAACACCTTCCATCCGCACAACGCCTCGGCGCTGATGCGCCACTGCGACGCCTTCGGCGTGCAGGAGCTGCACACGGTCGAAACCCTCTGCAAGTTCTCGCCCAACGCCTCGATCGTGCGCGGGACGGACAAGTGGGTCGACGTGCGCCGCCACGCCTCGACGGCCGAAGCGATCGCCGCATTGCGGGCCGAAGGCTACCGGATCGTGGCCACGACGCCCCACCGCGAAAGCTGCACGCCCGAAACGTTCGACGTCGCGCGCGGTCCCTTCGCGCTGGTCTTCGGCACCGAGCACGCCGGCATCTCCGACGAGGCGATGGCGGCGGCCGACGAATACCTGCGCATCCCGATGTGCGGGCTGGTCGAGAGTCTCAACGTCTCGGCCTCGGCGGCGATCCTCGTCTACATGCTCTCGCAGCGCGTGCGCTCGAAGGTCGAGGGGTGGCGGCTGCCGCCGCTCGAAGCCGCGGCGCTGCGCCTGCGCTGGATGCGGGCCGCCGTACGCGACGCCGAAGGGATTCTGGCGCGGCGCTTTCCCGAAGAGTGAAATTTCCGAAGACAACGATGAATACGATTCTACGCAAACAGTTTCTCGCCCACGTGGGACAAACCTCGCCGTCGCCGATGCTCGTCGAGGTCGCGCGGGCCGAGGGGTCGTTCTTCTACACCCCCGACGGAAAACGCTATTACGATCTGGTGGCGGGCGTCTCGGTGAGCAACGTCGGCCACTGCAACCCCGACGTGGTGCGCGCCGTGCAGGAGCAGGCGGCGCGCTACATGCACGTGATGGTCTACGGCGAAATGGTCGAATCGCCGCAGGTGACCTATGCCGCGCGGATCGCCGCTGCGCTGCCCGCACCGCTCGACAGCGTTTATTTCGTCAATTCGGGCGCCGAGGCGGTCGAAGGGGCGCTCAAACTGGCCAAGCGCGTCACCGGACGCACGGAACTCGTCTCGATGCGCCGCGCCTACCACGGTTCGACGCACGGCGCGATGAGCATGATGGGCACCCCCGAAGGCGAGGAGTGGAAGGCGGCTTTCCGGCCGCTGCTGCCCGACGTGCGCGCGATCGAATTCAACGATTTCGAGGCGCTCGACCGGATCACCCGCCGCACGGCCGCCGTACTCGTCGAGCCAGTGCAGGGCGAAGCGGGCGTGCGCCTGCCGGCTGCGGGCTGGCTCGAAGCGCTGCGCGAACGCTGCGACCGCACGGGCGCACTGCTCGTCTTCGACGAAATACAGACCGGACTGGGGCGCACGGGAGCGCTCTTCGCCATGCAGCGCTACGGCATCACGCCCGACATCGTCTGCCTGGCCAAGGCCTTCGGCGGCGGAATGCCGCTGGGGGCGTTCGTCGCGGCGAAGCGGACGATGGATGCCTTGCAGACCGACCCCGCACTGGGACATATCACCACGTTCGGCGGCCATCCCGTCTGCTGCGCAGCGGGACTGGCGGCCTTCGACTACCTGACACGCAACCGCGTCGTGGAGCAGGTCGAAGCCAAGGGAGCGCTCTACGAGGAGTTGCTCGCGGGACATCCGCAGGTGTGCGAAATCCGCCGCAGCGGGCTGTTGCTGGCCGTCGAGCTGGGCGATTCGGCCAAACTCTACCGCATGATGGAGCTTTTCAAGGAGGCGGGGATTCTGAGCGACTGGTTCCTCTACTGCGACACGGCGTTCCGCATCTCGCCGCCGCTGACCATTTCGGAAGAGGAGGTGCGCGACTCGGCCCGTATCGTCGCCGAGTGCCTGGACAAACTGTAAGTGCATCCGCAGCAACCGAATAAAAGCGCCGTGAAGTCAGCTTCACGGCGCTTGTTCGATCCGGTCGATCGCCACGGACGCATTCCTACCTGCCCTCCGCGAAACTTTTCAGCAGGGCGATCTCCTCCGGCCAGCGGCTCTCGTCGGGCGTCTCCAGAATGAGCGGAATACCGTCGAAACGGCTGTCCTCGGCGATATAACGGAAACATTCGAGTCCGAGCATCCCTTCGCCCAGCGGCGCGTGACGGTCGACACGGCTGCCGACACCCTTCATCGCATCGTTGAGGTGCATCCCGCGCAGATACTTCATCCCCACCACCTCGTCCAGTTCGCGGAAGGTCGCCTCGCACCCCGCGCGGGTCGAGAGATCGTAGCCGGCGGCGAAGGCGTGGCAGGTGTCGATGCAGACGCCCACGCGCGACTTGTCCTCCACGCGCTCGATCAGATAGGCCAGATGACGGAACGAAAAACCGAGGTTCGACCCCTGCCCCGCCGTATTCTCGATCACGGCCGTGACACCGTGCGTGCGGTCGAGCGCACGGTTGATCGACGCGGCGATCCGGTCGAGCGACTCCTCGGGCGCGATCTGCCGCAGGTGGCTGCCCGGATGGAAGTTGAGCCGGTCGAGTCCCAGCGCCTCGCAGCGCGCCATCTCCTCCTCGAAGGCGCGGCGCGACTTTTCGAGCGCTTCGTCGTCGGGGTGGCCCAGATTGATCAGGTAACTGTCGTGGGGCAGAATCTGCGCAGGCGCATAACCGCACTCGTCGCAGGCGGCGCGGAAGGCCGCGACCTGCTCCGCCGTAAGCGCCGGAGCGCTCCACTGCCGCTGATTCTTGGTAAAAAGGGCGAATGCCGTCGCCCCGATGGCACGGGCGTTGCGGGGTGCGTTCTCGACGCCGCCCGCAGCGCTCACATGTGCTCCGAAGTATTTCATAACAACTCTTTTACCGACAAATATACGGGATTTCCTGAATAATTTCCTATTTTTGCAAAAAATAAATCGCGTATGAACAAGTGTACGACGCTTCTCCTGACCACGGCGATCCTGCTCGCGAGGCCCGCCGCCGCGCAAATCTCCATAGACCGCGTGGAACCCCAGTCCGGAGAAGTCAGTTTCGCCGACTCGATCCGCCGGCAGCAGGTCGAACGCGACGCCTTCTCGCTGGCCAAGTACCGTGCCGAACGGGCCGCTATCCGCAAGGAGCGCAACTACCTCGAAATATCGGCTTCGGTGCAGGGAACGCTCACCTCGTTCAACGACCCGTGGATCGAAGTGTCGGGCGGCGACAACTCGATCGCCGCGATCGGCACCTTCTTTCTGGATCATATCTTCACCAAGGACAAATTCTCGATCGAGACCAAGGCGAGCGCCAAATTCGGCTACAACCGCATCAAGGCCGTCCCCGAAGGCGAAGAGGGCGAGGTCGGCATCTGGTACAAGAATCAGGACGAATTCTGGGTACAGACCGCCCCGTCGTTCAACTTCTCGAAAAACTGGTCCTACGGCGCGATGCTCAAATTCCGCACCCAGTTCGCCAACGGCTACAAGGCCCGCACGCAGCAGAAGGAGATCCACCGCAAGAGCACCTTCATGTCGCCGGGCTATCTCGACCTGTCGGTCGGTCTGACCTACAACTGCCCCAACAAGAGCTTCCCGGTCAAAATCAACATGTCGCCGGTGGCCCTGAGCGCCGTATTCGTCGAGAGCAAGCAGATCCGCGAAAACTTCGTCTACGATTTCAGCGAGGCCAACAAGGAGGCCGGCACCCGCAAATACGTCGAACCCTACGGCGTGCCGTCGAACAAGACGTCGAAGTACGAAGGCGGTTCGTCGATCCAGATCGACTTCGACCGCAAATTCGGCAACCGCGACGTGCTGCGCTACCGCACGACCTTCTTCTCGTTCTACGGTTGGATCTCGAACCTCGGCCAGAAAAACAAGATTGCGAAATTCTCCGACTACATCGCCGCCTACGACAAGTGGGAGGCCGACGGGAAGGATCAGGAGACCAAACCGACGCTGCCGATCCACCCCACCGTCCGCTGGGAAAACACGCTCGACATCAAGGCGACGAAATACCTCACCACGAGCATCTATTTTCAGCTCTACTACAACCGCGCCCAAAGTTATGCGGTACAGACCCAGGCCATTCTGAGCGTCGGACTGAGCTACACGTTCCAGAACAAACCCAAACCCAAGAAATAAGCGCCGCGCATCATGTACAAAAACTCCCGTTCCACCGTTTTGCTTCCGCTCGTCGTGGCAGCGGCAGTCGCCCTGGGCATCTTCCTCGGACAATTTCTGGGGAGGTCGTCGGCCGAATCCGACATCAAGGGCATCCTGCGCTCGCTGGCGCTGCCTCAGAACAAGGTATCGCAGACGCTGTCGCTCATCGAGACGCAGTACGTCGACTCGGTGGCCATCGATTCGCTCGTCGAACGGGCGCTGCCCGTCATCGTTTCGGAACTCGACCCCCACTCGGTCTACATCCCCGCCTCGGAGATGGCCGAAATCAACGAACCGCTCGACGGCGAATTCGACGGCATCGGCGTGGTATTCAACATGGCCACCGACACGGTGATCGTGCTGAACGTCATTCCGTCGGGGCCGAGCGACAAGGCGGGCGTCGTGGCGGGCGACCGCATCGTGCGCATCAACGATTCGCTGGTGGTCGGACAACAGATCGCCCAGCGCGAGATCATGCGCCGGCTGCGCGGCAAACGCGGCTCGGAGGTGCGGCTGGGCCTCGAACGGCGCGGCATCGACGAACTGGTGGAGGTGACGGTCGTGCGCGACAAGATCCCGATCCGCAGCCTCACGGCGGCACTGATGCTCACCGGCGACATCGCCTTCGTCAAACTGGACCAGTTCGCCCGCACCTCGCACACCGAACTGCTCGAAGCGCTCTCGACGCTCCGCACGCAGGGAATGCGCAAACTGATCCTCGACCTGCGGGGCAATTCGGGCGGGTTCCTCGACCAGGCGATCGCCATCGCCAACGAGTTCCTGCCCGCCGACAAACTGATCGTCTATACCGAAGACCGCAACCACCAGCGCATCGAACAATACAGCGACGGCACGGGCAGTGCCGCCGACCTCGACCTGGCGGTGCTCGTCGACGAGGGAAGCGCCTCGTCGAGCGAAATCCTCGCCGGAGCGTTGCAGGACAACGACCGCGGAACGATCATCGGCCGCCGTTCGTTCGGCAAGGGGCTCGTCCAACAGCAGATTCCCTACGCCGACGGTTCGGCGCTGCGGCTGACCGTCGCCCGCTACTACACCCCTACGGGGCGTTCGATCCAGAAACCCTACACCTCGGGCGACGCCGAGAGCTACGACGCCGACATCTGGAACCGCTACCAGCACAACGAGTTCTTCTCGGCCGATTCGATCCGTTTCGACGACGCGCTGCGCCGCACAACGCCGGGCGGCAAGGTGGTCTACGGCGGCGGCGGCATCATGCCCGACATCTTCGTACCGCTCGACACGACCGACCTGACCAAATATTACCTCGAAGTATCGGGACGCAACATTCTCTACCGTTATACGATCGAATACGCCGACGCCCACCGCAAGGCGCTCAACGCCGTCCGGACGACAGCCGACCTGCGGGCACTGCTCGACGCCGACCGGGGACTCGTCGACGACTTCATCCGCTACGCCGCCCGCAAGGGCGTCGCCCCGCGCTACGGCGACATCGCTCGCTCGCGGCAGCTGATGGAGGCGCAGCTCAAAGCCTACATCGGCCGGAACACCTCGCTCGAAGACAGCGGCTATTTCCTGAGCATCTATCCCGAAGACGAGGTGATCGTGCGCGCGATCGGAGAATTGGAACATCCCACGATTCCGACGGTAAAGGCCGCAGAGGCCGTCGCCGAGGGAGAACCGGCGGAGGAACAGCCTGCCGAAGAAGAGCCTGCGGAGGAGGCGCCGCATGATTAAGCGCATCGTCGGACTGCTGGCCGCGGCAGCCGTTCTCGCCGTGGTTGTCTTCGCCATCCTGGGTTCCGGCACCTATTCTTCGTTTATCGGACGGGCCGGCCGATCGGCCGCGGCACCCGCCGCGACCTCCGTTGCGGCACCCGATTCGACGTCCGACAGCCTCGTGAACGCCCCTGAGGATACGACTGCCGCCGGAATTCCTGCGGATACGGCAGCGGTTTCCGGCACGGCCGACACGCTCTCCGCAGGGAGATAAGTCCCTGTCATCGAGCCGACCCGCCCGATTGACCGCACCGATCAAAGCCGAAGCTGCTGCAACCTTTTCGGTTGCAGCAGCTTTCTTACCGCCCATGCGCCTCACCTGCGTTCCCGTCCGAAGCGCAGACCGACGCTAAACCCGAAGGGAAACTGGTCGCTGGATATGTATTTCTGGGGAATTCGCGTGAAGATATGTCCTATTCCGGTAAAAGCCACATCGGCATACAATCCGCGCGTCAACCGAACGTAAGCACCCAAACGATAGTTGAATTGATAGGCCCAACGCGAGGTAGGATACTGGTTTTCGAGCTCTTCCCGCTTGACATACGTTTCCAGCCATTCCAACTTGGCATCATAGCCATCGCCCCATTTGAAATGGTGATAACATCCTCCCAATCCAAAATCGACATAGAAAAAAGTTTTCAACCGCCGGCTATACCCTCGGATTTCAGTTTGAGGCCCGAAAGCAACCGCTCGATGATCGTATGTAGAAATTCTGACATAGTCGTCACGGGACGGATTCGTCGAAAAATACCGGACAAACGCCCCCACACCGATACGGTTATTGCGATTCATCATCCGCATCGCCGACGCATCGATCGACCAGCCGTCGAGAATCGTGCTCCACGACGCGGCATAGAGCATCCGATGCTGCGGTACCTCGTTGAACGTACGGCCCCGCCACGGCTGCCAGCCGCGGGTTTTGCCGCGGTAAAGCATCCGGCGATCGCCGTCGCTCAGGACATATTCAACCCGACGGCGCGGAACGAACAGCAGCAGCGAGTCGCCCGACGACACCGCACTGCGGTAGAACAGGCTGTCACCCTTACTTTTCTCCCACAGCACACGCCCCGTAAGCTTGTTCTCCTTATGCAAAACGATTACATCCTGCGACTTGCAGGGAAGCACGCCCAGAAGGACGCAACCAAAAAATAGCAAATATCGGCTCATTTATAACGGTTTTAGGTTTTTAGGTTCAGATGCACTTTCCCCGCGGAAGCCGATACCGCACCGGACTACCGAAGGGGGGGGGTATCGAGGCCGCCCTCGCAGGCGAACTCCTCGACCGAACGGATATAATGAGCGATCGTCTCGTCCATCGAGACATAGGATTTGCCCCCGGCGGCATTCTTGTGTCCGCCGCCGTCGAAATATTTGCGGGCAAAGAGGTTGACGTCCACATCGCCGCGCGAGCGCAGCGACACACGGATGAACTTGTGGTGGCCGAGGAACATGGCCGACATCTTCATCTTCTTGATCGTCAGCGGATAATTGACGAATCCCTCGCTGTCGCCCTGCTGGAAACGGTAGCGGCGCATCTCGGCCTCCGTAAGCGACATGTAGGCCGCCGTCCCCTCCTGGATGATGTTCATCTTGCGGTGGATCGCATAGCCGAACAGACGGGCGCGGTCCTCCGTATAACCGTTGTAGACGCTGTTGTGAATACCGGCCACGTCGATCCCTTTCTCGACCAGGACGGCCAGGGCGCGGTAGAGCGCCGGCGTGAGGAACGAGAAGGAGAAGTTGCCGGTATCGGTCATCATGCCCACATAGAGCGCTTCGGCCATCTTGCGGGTGATGACCTCCGTTCCGCAGAGCTGCTCGATGATGCAGTAGAGCAGGAAGCAGGTGCTCGACGACTGCGGATAGGAGAATTGCAGGTCGAAGCCTCCGTCGGGCGAAAGGTGATGATCGATCAGCACGCGCCGCGCCGCCGTATTCTCGGCCAGCGCGTCGCTGAGCGCTTCGAGGCGCGACAGGGAGTTGAAATCGAGGCAGAAGACGATATCCGCCCCGCGAATGGCTTCGAGCGCGCGTTCGGGCGCGAAGCGGAAGATCACCACTTCGCGGATGTCGGGCATCCAGTCGAGAAAATAGGGGTATTTGTTGGGGACGATCATCGTCACCTCATGCCCCATCGCCGCGAGCACATCGCGCCATGCCGTCGAGGCCCCGATCGCATCGCCGTCGGGGTTGGTATGTGCGACCAGCACGATCTTACGGTGAGGTGCGGCGAGCAGTTCGCGGAGCGCTTCGATTTTTGCACTGTCGATCTTCATCGCTTCAAAGATACGAATAAGTGAGTACAATGTCAAATTTATTTGAGCATTGTCGAACGGGAGTATCTAAGACGAAGTCAAAGGTAACAAAAGGTTCGGAAATTTCCTACTTATCCGCCATTTTCTGCTTCTCACGGCTCTTGCACCACGGCGCGATCCCGCAGGCGTCGCACTTCGGAGCCCGCGCCGTGCAGACGTAACGGCCGTGGAGAATCAACCAGTGATGCGCCACGGGCAGCAGATGCGACGGGATGTTCTTTTCGAGCTGCAACTCGGTCTGGAGCGGGGTTTTAGCGCCGCGCGTAAGCCCGATGCGGGCCGACACGCGGAAGACGTGGGTATCGACAGGCATCACCTCCTTGCCCCAGATGACCGCCCCCACGACGTTGGCCGTCTTGCGCCCCACGCCGGGCAATCGCTGCAAGGCGTCGAGATCCGACGGCACCACGCCGCCGAACTCCGTGCAGAGCATCCGCGCCATGGCGGCCAGGTTCCTGGCCTTGTTGTTGGGATAGGAGATGCTTTTGATGTAGGCGTAGATCTCTTCGGCCGTAGCCTGCGCCATCGCCTCGGGCGTAGGATAGGCTTCGAAAAGCGCCGGCGTAGTCATGTTGACCCGCTTGTCGGTACACTGCGCCGAAAGAATGACGGCCACCAGCAACTGGTAGGGATCCTTGTACTGCAACTCGCTCTCGGCTACGGGCATGTTGGCCTCGAACCAGCCGATCACGCCCGCATAACGTTCCTTCAATGTCATAGCTTTATCGTTTCGGCTGCCGTCGCAGCCATTTCTTCACCAACAGTCCGTATCCCGCCGCATCGAACACGAGCAGCGGCGTGCGCCGCACGTCGCGCCACCAGCGCGAAAGATACTCCGCCGTCGTACCGTCGCGCGACAACACCCACAGCGCCACGCGCATCCGACGCCGACGCAGCGCCCGCAGGTGGCGCCCCGCGCCGTAGCGGGCGTCGAACCAGAGCGAGATGTCGCACAGCGAATCGCAGAAGGCGATGCGCGCACGGTAAGCCCGACTCTGGCTGACGCTTTCGGGCAACATGCGGTGGACGGCCGTCACCTCCTCCGATGCCCGGATGCGGCTGCACGCCGCGAACCAGATCCACATCGGCGCATCGTCGGTCAGCCATTCGGGATGCTCTTCCGGCCGCACCTCCGCGTAGTAGCGCAGGATCAGCTCCCGCCGCGCGACGGCCGTGCAGTTCTCGACCGTATTGTCGAACAGCAGCCGGTCGAAATCGCAGAAGAGCTCTCCGGCAGGATAGCGCCGCCGCTCGCCCGTCGTCTCGAACCGCCGCTCGGAGCGGGTATAGCTCAACCCGCAGGCGGGATCGGCCTCCAACGCCTCAACCTGCCGTTGCAGTTTGAGCGGGTCGCACCACCAGTCGTCGCCGTCGCACATCGCCACGTAACGGCCCCGGCACGCCTCGATCGTGCGCCGGTAGTTGGCGCGCATCCCCACGTTGACATCCCCCGTCAACAGCCGGATGCGGTCGGGATAACGCGCGGCGTAGTCGCGGCAGATCGCACCCGTGCCGTCCGGACTGCAATCGTCGCTCAACACCAGCTCCACGGCGAACGTCGTCCGCTGCGACAGCACCCCTTCGATCGCCCGGCCGATGTAGGGCGCATGGTTGTAGGCGGTCATGCAGACCGATACGAGAGGTTCGGCATTCATCATCTGTTCCCATTCAAAAATTCATGTCGGGCAGAGCGGCGGAGCGCACTCCATACCAGCTTTCCGCCCCCTCTCCACACGAACAGCAGGGAGGGTTCCCGACGGACGTCGCGCCACCAGCGGCGCAGACAGGCACCGCCGCCCGCATCCCTCATCAGCGTGAGGATATATTCCATGCGCATCCTGGCGATCCGCCGCCGCTGACGGCCGCCGCCGTAGCGGGCGTCGAACCAGCACTTGATATCGAAAATCGCATCGAAATAGACGATCCGGCGCTCCAGCGACGACTGGTGACTGCCGCTGTCGGACAGTACGCGGAAAACCGCCGTCTCGCAGTCCAGAAACCGGATCGTGCAGCGCGGCGCCATCCAGAGCCACATCGGGTAGTCTTCCAGCGGCCACGGCCGTTCGAGCGGCCGCAGTTCGGGATCGGCATAGTAACCCGCGAGCAGGTCGCGCCGCACGACGGCCGCACAATTGGGAATCGTATTGTTCAACAACAGCTCCTCGAAGGTCGTCGCACCCGCCCCCATCGGGTAGTTCTCGACGTAACGCCCCTCCTCCTGCGCATAACAGCGCACCCGCGTATAGCAGATGCCGCAGGCGGGATCGGCCTCCAACGCTTCGACCTGCCGTTGCAGTTTGAGCGGGTCGCACCACCAGTCGTCGCCGTCGCACATCGCCACGTAACGGCCCCGGCACGCCTCGATCGTGCGCCGGTAGTTGGCGCGCATCCCCACGTTGACATCCCCCGTCAACAGCCGGATGCGGTCGGGATAACGCGCGGCGTAGTCGCGGCAGATCGCACCCGTGCCGTCCGGACTGCAATCGTCGCTCAACACCAGCTCCACGGCGAACGTCGTCCGCTGCGACAGCACCCCTTCGATCGCCCGGCCGATGTAGGGCGCGTGGTTGTAGGCGGTCATGCAGACCGATACGAGGGGGGGGGTCGCGACGCACCCCGACGCCGCAGGCGCGGCAGGATCGAAAACCGGTATCATCGTTTCGTCAATTTGGCGAATTTCGCAAGCAGGGTCTTCTCGCCGTACTCCTCGAAGACGACGACCAGCTTATGATCGGCCGCCAGCGTTTCGATACGCACGATCTCCCCGCACCCGAACTTGGGATGCTCGACCCGCTCGCCGACGGCATAGCCCGACGCCGCGGCGTTCCCTGCGGCGGGTGCCGCTCCGCCGCCCAGCCGCCGCAAATTCTCCGGCACAACGGGGCGTTGCAGCGCAGGACGCCGGAAGGCGGAATCCGTCCCGCCCTGCCCGCCGAACGAAGGGGCGCCGCTCTCCGGCCGCGAACCGCCGGAATAGGCTCCGCCCCGTCCGCCGAACGAAGATTTCGCACCGCCGAAGGAGGGGTTGCCGCTGCCGCCCGCCCGTTGCTGATAACGCACGTCGAAACGCCGGCGCAGCTCTTCGAGCGCCGTGCGGCCGCCGGCTGCGGCCTCTTCGCGCACGGGCGTCTGGCCGGCCCCGACCGCACCGTCGAGATAGCGGGGGTCGATCTCGCGCAGGAAACAGCTCGGACGCGAAAACTCCATGTTGCCCCACTTGAACCGCATCTCGGCATAGGAGAGCACCGCACTGCATTTGGCGCGCGTGAGGGCCACGTAGAACAGGCGCCGCTCCTCTTCGAAACCCTCGGGCGACTCGGCGGCCCGCTGCGACGGGAAGAGGTTCTCCTCCATCCCGACGATGTAGACGTATTTGAACTCCAACCCCTTGGCCGAATGGACGGTCATGAGCGTCACCTTGTCGTCGTCGCCCGCGTCCTCCTTCTTGTCCATGTCGGTGGTAAGCGTCACGCTCTGCAACCACTCCTCGACGGTAGCCTCCCCGAGCTCCTCGCCGCCGCGGATCTCGGCGTCGCGCTGCTCCTTGAAGAGCTGCATCGAGTTGAGCAGCTCCTCGATGTTGTCGAGCGCCGAAGTAGCCTCGGGGCTGTTCTCACGGCGGAAGAGCGCCAGAATGCCCGAACGCGACGCCACCTCCATACCGAAGTCGTAGAGTCCCTTCTGCGCACGTTCGAGCGAGAGCGAGCGGATGAGCGCCACGAACTCGGCGACCTTGCGCACGATCGTGCGCTGCACGGGATCGCTCACAGGCTCGGCCACCAGCGCGTCGACCGCCTCCCACATCGACACGCCCCGCTCGGCCGCCAGTTGGGCGATACGCAGCACGGTGGTGTCGCCGATGCCGCGCGCCGGATAGTTGACGATGCGCCGGAAGGCCTCGTCGTCGCGCGGGTTGACCACCAGCCGGATATAGGCCAGCATATCCTTGATCTCCTTGCGGTCGTAGAACGACGCCCCCTTGTAGATGCGGTAGGGAATGCCGCGGCGGCGCAGCGACTCTTCGAGCGCCTGCGACTGGTTGTTGGTGCGGTAGAGGATCGCCGCTTCGTTCCACGCATCGCCCGTGGCGCGCACCTTGTCGCGCAGATCCTGTACGACCAGCTCGGCCTCCTCGCGGTCGGTGTAGGCTTTCAGCACACGGATCTTCTCGCCCTCGTCGCCCTCCGAGAAGCACCTCTTTTCCATGCGGCGCGAATTGTGGACGATCACCGAGTTGGCCGCCTCGACGATCGTGCGCGTCGAACGGTAGTTCTGTTCCAGCTTGAAGACTTTCGCTTCGGGATAGTCGCGCTGGAAGGAGAGGATGTTTTCGATCTTGGCGCCGCGGAACGAGTAGATCGACTGTGCGTCGTCGCCCACGACGCAGACCTTGCCGTGATGCTGCGACAGGCGGCGGACGATGATGTACTGCGCGTAGTTGGTATCCTGATATTCGTCGACCAGAATATATTTGAACTGCTCCTGATAACGCTCCAACACGTCGGGACAGTCGCGCAGCAGGATGTTGGTCTGTAACAGCAGGTCGTCGAAATCCATCGCGCCGTTGTGCTTGCAGCGCTGGCAGTAGAGGTTGTAGATGTTGCCGAACTCGGGAATCTGCGCCCGCCGGTCTTCGGTGGCGTGCGCCGAATTAGCCAGATAGGCGCCCGGGGTGACCAGCGCGTTCTTGGCCTGCGAGATGCGCGAGGCGATCGTGTTGGGCTTGTACTTGTCGTCGGCGAGGTTCAGCTCCTTGACGATCGTCTTGATGAGGTTCCTGGCATCGGACGCATCGTAGATCGTGAAGTTCGCCGGAAAGCCGATCCGCTCGGCGTCGGTGCGCAGGATGCGGGCGAAGATCGAGTGGAAGGTACCCATGAAAAGTTCGCGGCTTTTGCGACCGGGCACCATCTGCCGGATGCGTTCGCGCATCTGCTCGGCAGCCTTGTTGGTGAACGTCAGCGCCAGAATGTTCTTGGGGTCGACCTTCTGCTCGATCATATAGGCGATGCGCGAGGTGAGCACGCGCGTCTTGCCCGAACCGGCTCCGGCGATGATGAGCGACGCGGAGTCGTAGGCCTCGACGGCGGCGCGCTGGGCGGGGTTGAGCCCCTGCAATATCGGTGATTCCATCTGTTTCGTACTTGTCGGGCGACAAAGTTACGAATTTTTCGCGATCCCGCCTATCGATTCCCGAAGAAGCGGGGCGGTCGTCCGGTCAGACGTAGAGCCGGATCTGGTGCAGCAGCGTGGCGGTGAAGAAAAGGCCGATGACGATGCAGAGCAGGATCAACAGCCCGTTGAGCATCCGCGCGTCGGGCTTGGTGCGCAGTTCGCGGTTCTTGGCGATGTATTCGCGGAAAAAGAGGTAGAGCGCCGGCACGGTCGAAGCGGCCAGCAGGAAGTCTTCGGGAATACCGAAGAAGTAGACCTTCGCCAGCCCGATCAGCGCCCAGTGGCAGAGGAACAGCACGAGGAAGATGTTGATACGGTGCGTGAAGGCCAGCATCAGACCGATGGTGAAGACCGCCACCGAACAGGGCATCACGGGCATGGTCATCATCGGGAACGACAGCCCCCGAGCCAGCGAAAAGAGCGGATAGGCCAGCGGCATGAGGTAGAGCAACAGGGCGAAGCCGTTGGGGCGGCTCGTGCGCTCGAAGCGCGTGAAATCGGCATAGAGGTCGTAGAGCCAGATCACGGCCATGATCCCCCAGAAGAGGGCCAGCACGTCGCTGTGGCTGCGCTGGCCGCACCAGACCAGATAGTAAACCACGGCGATCCAGGCGTTGAGACCCGCCAGAAAGAGTTTCATGGCCCGTTTGACATTCTGCGTCGGGCGGAGGTAGAGCAGGACGGTGAGCACTGCCGCCGCTGCCACGATCGCGATCTGCCACGGCCACGTGGCGGCATTGTAACGTGCGATGGTATTCCAGAAAATCTCCATGCAATCAGGCTTTACGGGGTTTGCGGCGCCGCGTGAGCGAGAAGGCGCGGCGGCGGAAGAGTAAGATCGGCACCGTCGAACCGACGGCCAGCATGAAGACGACGCTGACGGTGACCGTCGCGTTGAGCAGGAACGCATCCATATACTGCCGCGCCGCATCGCTCTCGGCGGTGTGCTGCATGAGCATGATCAGGGCGAAGACCGTCTTGTAGGCGTAGATGCCCGGCACCATCGGCAGCAGCGCCGGAATCGAGAGGACGGTGGTCGGGCAGTAGATCCGGCCGCCGAGCCAGAGGCTTCCCAGTCCGATGAGCAGCGAGGCGCAGAGCGTCGCCGTGGTAATGTCGAGTCCCGCGCAGGTCATCAGGCCAAAACGCAGGGCGTGGCCTGCGGCGGCCAGCAGGGCGATCGACGGGAAGGCCCGCAGGGGCGGGTCGGAGATGGCCCCGAACCCGATCGCCGCGACAGCCGCGAAAAACCCGTCGACGAAAATATCCGCAGCGATCATAGCAGGCTTCCCTTAACCATTAACAACGTGACGGACAGCCCCACGGCGATGCAGAGGATCAGCAGCAGGGCGCCGATCAGACGGCTGCAACCGATCAGCACGTGCCCCTCGACGATGTCGATCACGCCGTTGATGAGCGGCACGCCCGGAACGAGGAACAGCACGCTCGTGGCGATGGCCGTCTCGGCCGTGCAGTCGAAGCGCAGCGCCGACGAAGCGCACAGCGACGCGACGAAGGCCGAGAGAATGAAGATGATGAAGTGGTTCACGCCGGCTTTGGTCAACTGCTGCCGGGCCGAAAAGCCCGCCAGCGTGGAGGTGAAGACGATCCCCACGGCCACCCAGTCGCCGTTGAAGAGTTTGCAGAACGAAGCGTTGGCCAGCCCCACGACCATGAGCACGAACATCGGGTCCATGCGCGGCTTTGCGGTCAGTTTGCGGAACTTCTCGCGGATCACATCGAGCGGCAGCCGCCGGTCGACGGCCTCCCAGCTCAGCGAACTGAGGTCGGAGTTGCGTTCGAAACTGATCGGCAGGTGCGGAATCTCGACCACCTGCGTCACCACCTGCGGGTTCCCCTCCTCGCGCACGGTCAGGATCGACGTGCGCTGGAAAGTGGTCAGCCGCACGTCGACCGACTGCGAGGCGCCGATACGGCGCGCATTGCGCACCACGCGCGAGGTATGCACGCCCGACCCCAGCAGGTAGGTGGCGTACTCGCCGATAAAATCGAGCAGCTCGGTCAGTTCCGCTTGTGTTTTCATGACGGCGCAAAGTTAATAAAAATTTTAAACAACCTCGCGCTCCGGACGAATTGACCCATCCGTCGGAAGAAAAAACCGAATCCTCCGTTTTTTCGGCGGGCAGTCCAATTTTTTCCGTTTTTTTTCGTTAGATTTGTTAGAATATTAAACGTCAAAATGGCCGGACTCTATCTCCATATCCCCTTCTGCAAGCGTGTCTGCGCCTACTGCGACTTCTACAAGTCGGCCGACCTGCGGCCGATGAAGGCCGTCGTGGAGGCGATGCACGACGAACTGCGCCGCGAAGCGGGATTCCTGCCTGCGGAGCAGTTGCGCACGATCTATTTCGGCGGCGGAACCCCCTCGCTGCTGCCGCCCGAGGAGTTGGAGGAGTTCATCGCCCACGCCGCCGAACTCTTCGACTGCACGGTCCTCGAAGAGTGCACCGTCGAGGCCAACCCCGACGACCTGACGCCCGACTACCTGCGGCGGCTGGCCCGCACGCGGGTCGACCGCCTCTCGATCGGCGTACAGTCGTTCGACGACGGGGAGCTGCGCCTGATGAACCGCCGCCATACGGCCGACGCGGCGCGCAAGGCCGTGCGACAGGCGCAGGAGGCGGGCTTCGGCAACGTGACCGTCGACCTGATCTTCGGCGTACCCGGATTCGGCGCCGCGACGCTCGCACGCAATCTGCGCGAAACGGTCGCGCTGGGCGTGCAGCACGTTTCGGCATACCATTTGACCGTAGAGCCGCAGACGGCCTTCGGCCGCCGCATGGCGCAGGGCAGGTTCTCCCCCGTGACGGAAGAGACGAGCGAAGAGGAGTTCCTCACGGTGCACCGCACGCTCCGCGACGCCGGATTCGAGCACTACGAAGTCTCGAACTACGCCCTGCCCGGCCGCCGGGCGATCCACAACAGCGCCTATTGGAGCGGAGACCCCTATCTGGGAATCGGCCCTGCGGCACATTCGTTCGACGGCGAATGCCGGCGCTGGGCCGTCGCCGACATCGGGCGCTACCTGGCCGGCGGCGACCGCTACGAATCGGAGCGCCTGACCGAACGCGACCGCTACAACGAGACCGTGATGACGGCGCTTCGCACGGCCGAAGGGCTCGATACGAAGGCGATCGGGCGACGGTTCGGGCCGGCACGGCTCGAAACCCTGCTCGACGCGGCGCGCCCGTGGCTCGACGCGGGCGACGCCACCCTGCGCGACGGACAGCTGGCGATCCCCGCCGAACGGTTTTTGCTGTCGGACGCCGTGATCGCCGCTCTGTTCTGGGAATGTTAAGGTTAAGTTATTATTAAATATTTTTATGAATTTGCAAATATAGATCATTCGGCAGTACCTTTGCAGGTGAAACACCTTCCTGTCGACCGCAGGTACGAACCGAATTATCAAAAATCCGACAAGATATGAACGAAAACGAACTGCTGACGCCCGACTACCTCTTCGAGGTGAGCTGGGAGGTCTGCAACAAAGTCGGCGGCATCCACACCGTCGTTTCGACCAAGGCCCGCACCGTCGAAAGCAAACTGGGCGACAACTATCTGCTCATCGGCCCCGACATCCAGCGCGAAGGCGACAATCCCGAATTCGAGGAGGACGACGAGCTGCTCAAAGCGTGGCGCCAGAGCGTCTACAACGACGGCATCCGCATCCGCATCGGCCGCTGGCGCGTCGTCGGCCGTCCGATCGCGGTGCTGGTCGACTATACGTCGCTCTTCCCGAAGAAGGACGACATCCTGAAATTCCTGTGGGAGACCTACCACGTCGATTCGATCTCGGGACAGTGGGACTACATCGAGCCGGTGCTCTTCGGCCACGCGGCCGGACAGGTCATCGCCTCCTACGTGGAGAACTTCTGCGCCTCGACGGACAAGGTGGTGGCCCACTTCCACGAGTGGATGACCGCCGCCGGCGGACTCTACCTGCGCAAGTACTCGCCCTACGTGGCGACGGTCTTCACGACCCACGCCACGGTGACGGGCCGCTGCGTGGCCGGCAACGGGCTGCCGCTCTACAAGGATCTGGGACGGCTCAACGCCGGCGAACTGGCGCGCCAGTTCAACGTCGTGGCCAAACACTCGATCGAGAAGATCGCCTCGCAGGAACACGACGTGTTCTGCACCGTGAGCGAAATCACCGCCCGCGAATGCGAGAGCCTGCTGGGCAGCACGGTGGACGTCGTCACCCCCAACGGCTTCGAGGACGACTTCGTGTGGAACGGCAGGGAGTTCGACGAAAAACGGGCCGAGGCACGCCGCGCGATGATCCGCACGGCCGAGGCGACGCTGAGCTGCAAATTCGACGGCGAACCCCTGATCGTCGGCACGAGCGGCCGCTACGAATTCCGCAACAAAGGCATCGACATCTTCCTCGACGCCCTGAAACAGCTCGCCGAAACGGACGCCCTCGACCGCGAGGTGCTGGTCTACATCACCGTACCGTCCGCCACGACCGGCCCCCGCAAGGATTTGCAGGCGCATCTGGCCGACGAAAACAGCCCGATCGATCCCAAGCAGAACCGCTTCTGCACCCACTATCTCGAACATCCCGAATGGGATCAGATCCTCAACTCGATCGCCGGCAGCGTGCTGGCCAACCCGTCGTCGAAGGTGAAGGTGGTCTTCGTCCCCACCTACCTCAACGGCCGCGACGGCATCTTCGACAAGAGCTACTACGAACTGCTGGTGGGAATGGACATGACGCTCTTCCCCTCGTACTACGAGCCGTGGGGATACACGCCGCTCGAATCGACGGCCTTCTCGGTACCGACGCTCACCACCACGCTGGCCGGATTCGGACTCTGGGCCGGTTCTCAGGGCGAACACGAGGGCGTGACGCTCGTCGCACGCAACGACGACAACTACGCCGAAGCGGCTCGCGAAATCGCCAAGGCGCTGCTGCATTTCACCAAATATACCCCGCAGGAGGTCGAAATCGCCCGCAACGCCGCCGCCGAACTGTCGCGCACGGCCCTGTGGAGCGAACTCTACGCAGCCTACGAAAAAGCCTATTCCGAAGCGATCGAACGTTCGGTGACCCGTACCAACCGTGCGGTGCTCAACGACGGAGGCGGCGCGACCGAACAGATCAATTTCGTGCGGCAGCAGCTCATCACCGAAAAACCGCACTGGAACCGCGTGATGGTCGAGAAGGTGCTTCCCAAGCGTCTCCACGCCCTCGAAGTGCTCTCGCACAACCTTTGGTGGAGCTGGACCAGCGGCGCCCGCGACCTGTTCGAGTACATCGACCAGAAGTTGTGGTCGGAGTGCGAGAAGAACCCGATCGTATTTCTCGACCGGCTGCCGCTCGAACGGTTGCAGGAGTTGGAACAGGACGGTTCGTTCCTTGCGATGCTCGACGGCGTCTACGCCATGTTCAACGAATACATGAGCGAAAAACCCGATCCGAAGGCGCCGACGATCGCCTACTTCTCGATGGAATACGGACTGCACTCGTCGTTGAAGATCTATTCGGGCGGCCTGGGCATCCTCGCCGGCGACTACCTCAAAGAGGCGTCGGACAAGAACGTGCCGATGGTTGCCATGGGGCTGCTCTACCGTTACGGCTACTTCACGCAGCGGCTCTCGGCGCAGGGGGCGCAGGAGGCGACCTACGAGGCGCAGAACTTCTCGAAGCTGCCGATTTCGCCCGTGCGCGACGAGCTGGGCAACTGGACGACCGTACAGATCGCCCTGCCGGGGCGTACGCTCTCGGCCCGCGTCTGGCGATGCCAGGTCGGCCGCACCGACCTCTTCCTGCTCGACACCGACTACGAAGCCAATCTCGACGAAGACCGTCAGATCACCCACTACCTCTACGGCGGCGACTGGGAGAACCGGCTCAAACAGGAGCTGCTGCTCGGCCTGGGCGGCATCCGCGCCCTGAGGGCCATGGGCATCAAGCAGGAGGTCTACCACTGCAACGAGGGCCATGCGGCCTTCATCGGCATCGAGCGCATCCGCGATCTGGTGCGCCGCAAGCTCACCTTCTCCGAAGCGCTGGAAGTAGTCCGCTCGTCGTCGCTCTTCACGACCCACACCCCCGTGCCGGCCGGCCACGACGCCTTCCCCGAGTCGATGATCCGCCAGTACCTCGCCCACTACCCCGACGTGCTGGGCATCACGTGGGAACAGTTCATCAATCTGGGCAAGACCAACCCCAACGACCCCGAAGAGCGCTTCTCGATGTCGGTGCTGGCATGCAACCTCTCGCAGGAGGTCAACGGCGTGTCGTGGCTCCACGGCGAGGTGTCGAAGGACATCCTGGGCAACATGTGGCCCGGCTACTTCAAGAACGAGCTGCACATCGGTTACGTCACCAACGGCGTACACTTCCCCACGTGGTGCGCCTCCAATCTGCGGCGGCTCTACATGCGCTACTTCCCCGAAGGGTTTTCGGGGCACGACTACGACATCCCCGCCTGGCAGAAGGTGCACGACATCCCCGCCGCCGAACTTTGGCAGGAGCGCATTTTCCTCAAACACAAGCTGGTGGATCACATCCGCAAACGGTACAGCGACCCCGCCCAGGTGCGCATCGACTCGCCGCGCCAGATGGTGCAGATCGTCGAGGGGATCAAACCCGACGTGCTGACGATCGGCTTCGCACGCCGCTTCGCCACCTACAAGCGCGCCTACCTGCTCTTCACGAACCTCGACCGCCTGTCGGCGATCGTCAACAACAAGGAGCGGCCCGTGCAGTTCATCTTCGCGGGCAAGGCGCACCCCAACGACAAGCCGGGGCAGGATCTCATCAAACGCATCGTCGAGGTGGCGGCCATGCCGCAATTCGTCGGGAAAATTCTCTTCCTGCAAAACTACGACATGGAATTGGCGCGAAAAATGGTACAGGGCGTAGACGTGTGGCTCAACACGCCGACCCGCCCGCTCGAAGCGTCGGGTACGTCGGGAGAGAAGTGCGTCATGAACGGCGTGCTGCAATTCTCGGTGCTCGACGGCTGGTGGGTCGAGGGCTACAAGGAGGGCGCCGGCTGGGCGCTGCCGATGGAACGGACCTTCGCCGACCAGCGGTTCCAGGACGAACTGGACGCGGAGATGATCTACAACACGATCGAGGAGCAGATCGTACCGCTCTACTACAAGCGCGACGAACAGAACATCCCGCGCGACTGGGTCGAATCCGTCAAACGGTGCGTGGCCGACATCGCGGCGAACTTCACGACCAACCGCATGATGCGCGACTACGAGGAGCGCTTCTACGGCAAGCTGGCGGCACGCCGGCACGAGATCGTCGCGGGAGACTACATGCTGGCGCGCGAAATCGCGGCATGGAAACGCCGGATCTCGGCCGCGTGGGACAAGGTGCGCATCGTCGAGGTCAAGCAGGCGAAGATCGACCGCGAAGCGATGTTTGTCGGGGAGCACTACCCCTTCGAGATCAAGATCGACGTGGCCGACCTCCGTCCCGAAGACATCGGCGCCGAGCTGGTTGTGGCCAAGCAGATCGAGTACGGCCAGCCGGTCAACGTGATCGAAACCGTACCGCTCGAACGCACGGCCGTCGAGGGGACGACCGTCACCTACGCGCTCGACTACCGTTCGGGCCGCTCGGGGTCGTTCGACGTGGCGCTGCGCATCTACCCCTCGAACCCGCATCTGCCGCACCGCATGGATTTCGCGCTGGTGAAGTGGGCGTAGACGCGGTCGCCGCCGCAAGAGACTTCCGGACCGCTCCTCCGGCGTCGTTTCCGGCGCCGGAGGGTCTGCGGACCGCAAACGCAAAATTTCGGCAACCCGTTTGAGCCGGGAAGGTGCCGCCCCGAAAGGACGGAGGAGTGCGAGGCTGCGATTTTTACGTTTTCGTTGTTGGAAAACCGGATATTTTTCAATAACTTTACTGAAACGATCCTAACTATCACAACATAAACCATGTCTGCACTTACTTTCGACAAGAACGAACTGGGCAACCTCGAATATTCGCTGCAACGCGAGGTGCTCTCGACCGACCGCCGCGGCGGCTACATGAGCACCACGATCGTATGCTGCAATACGCGCAGGTACCACGGTCTGATGGTCGCCCCGATCGGCAGGGGCGACCAGACCTGCGTGCTGCTGTCGTCGCTCGACGAGACCATCGTCCAGCACGATCAGTCGTTCAATCTGGCCATCCACCGTTTCCGCGGCGTCTACGAACCGCGCGGCCACAAGTACATCACCGACTTCGCCTACACGCCGACCCCGACGATCACCTACCGCGTGGGCGGCGTCATCCTGCGCAAGGAGCTGCTGTGGATTCACAAGCGCACGCAGCTGATGATCCGCTACACGCTGCTCGACTCGCCGGCCGACATCCGCCTGCGGCTGCGGCCCTTCTTCGCCTATCGCGAGAAGGAGGCGCTGACTCATGCCAACATGGAGGCCAACGGCCGCTCCTACCCCGTGCAGGGCGGCGTGAAGAACCGCCTCTACGAAGGCTATCCGTGGCTCTACCTCCAAACGAACCGGCCCGACGCCGAATTCGTGGCCGCACCCGACTGGTACTACGGATTCGAATACCCGCAGGAGCTGGCCCGCGGCTACGACGGTTACGAAGACCTGCTGACGACGGGCTATTTCGAACTGCCCCTGTCGAAGGGACAGAGCGTGATCTTCTCGGCGTCGGTCGAAGAGATGGCCTCGTCGGCCGAGATCGGCGCGCTGTTCGACCGCGCGCTGGCACGCCGCACCCACAAGATCGATTTCCACAGCCTGCTGCGCCACTCGGCCCGGCAGTTCGTCATCCGGCGCCCCGACGGCCGCACGGAGGTGATGGCCGGCTATCCGTGGCTCACGGCGCAGATCGCCCGCGAAGCCTTCATGTCGCTGCCGGGCATCACGCTCGAACAGGATCACAAGGAGGACTGCATCGACGTGCTGGACAGCGTGTGCCGCACGCTCCGCGACGGCGATTTCGCCGGTTCGGCATCGGCCGCGCAGGAAGCCGACGCCCCGCTGTGGTTCTTCTACACATTGCAGGAACTGGAATCCGAGATCGGCAGCCGCGAGATCTGGCGCCGCTACGGCGAAGCGATGAAGTCGATCCTCGCGGCTTACCGCCGCGGCATCGGCGGCCGTGTGGCGCTGCACGGCAACGGACTGGTCTGGGCGTCGGACGAGCACGTGGCGCTCACATGGATGAATTCCTATGCGGACGGGCGGCCCGTCACCCCGCGCAACGGGTATCAGGTCGAGATCAACGCCCTGTGGTACAACGCCGTCAGCTATGCGCTGTCACTGGCCGAAGAGGCGGGCGACAAGGCGTTCGCCGCCGAATGGAAGGAGACTCCGGCGCAGACCAAGGCGTCGTTTCTGGAAAAATTCTGGCTTCCGGAAGAGGGATACCTGGCCGATTTCGTAAACGACGCCGAGACCAACCGCTTCATCCGCCCCAACATGGTCGTCGCCTGCGGCCTAAACTACACGATGCTCGACGAGGAGCAGCTCATCTCCGTGCTGCGCATCGTCCGCCAATACCTGCTCACCCCGAAGGGGCTGCGTTCGCTCTCGCCGCAGAATCCGCTCTACAACGGCTCCTACGCCGGCGACGACCGGATGCGCTCCCACGCCGCGATGAACGGTACGGTGTGGGTATGGCCGCTGCCCTTCTACGTCAAGGCCCGCTATGCGCTCACCGGCGCCGACTACACACCCGAAGTCGAGCGGTTCCTCGCCGACTTCGACGAGGACATCCAGTGCCACGGCATCGGTTCGATCTCGAAGATGTACGACGCCGACCCGCCCTTCGCCCCTAAAAGCGCGATCTCCTATGCGTGGAGCGTCGGCGCCGTGCTGGAACTCTACCGGCTCATGGAGCGCTTCGACCCCGCATGGCGGAAGAAGAGGGAGAAGGCCGCCCCGAAAACAGGCTCCCGCCGAGCGGCCGGTGCGGCGAAACCCCGCACGGCGACGGAGGCGGCGGCCGCGCCTGCGGATTCCGCACGGAAAGGGGCGGCGGACGAAGAGGCGAAACCCGCGAAACGCCCCAAAGCCCCGGCCAAAGGGAACGGAAGGCACAAAACAGAACGTAAAACCGTCAAAAAATAGTCAGCCATGAGAGTGTTAATGTTCGGATGGGAATTTCCCCCTCATATCGCAGGCGGTCTGGGTACGGCCTGCTACGGCATGACGCGCGGGCTGGCGCGAAACGATGTCAACGTGACCTTCGTCATGCCCCGTGCCACCGGAGACGAAGACCAGAACTATGTGCGCGTGGTCAACGCCAGCGACGTGGAGACGCTCTTCGGCGGCGCCTCCGGCGATACGGAGGAGCTGTGGAAGAAGATGTCGTTCATCCATATCGACTCGAACATGGTCCCCTACGTCTCGCCCGAAGAGTACAAGTCCTATCACGACGAGTACGTCCGCACGGGACGCAAGACGCGGGAGACGACCGACCTCTGGAAGCAGCGCTACACCTTTTCGGGCAAATACGGCGCGAACCTCATGGAGGAGGTGGCGCGCTATGCGATGGTAGCCGCGCAGGTGGCCCGCGATCTGGCGGGGCAGTTCGACGTGATCCACGCCCACGACTGGCTCACCTACTTCGCCGGAATCGCCGCCAAACGGGTCTCCGGAAAACCGCTGGTCGTGCACATGCACGCCACGGAGTTCGACCGCAGCGGCGAGAACATCAATTCGCAGACCTATGCCATCGAACGCGCGGGCATGGAGGCCGCCGACCGTGTGATCGCCGTGTCGAACCTCACGCGCAACATCATCGTCTCCCGCTACGGCATTCCGGCCGAAAAGGTGGTGACGGTGCACAACGCCGTGCGGTTCGCCGAGGCGGAGTGCGCCGCCCCCGAACGCGGCGTCAGGGACAAGATCGTCACCTTCCTGGGGCGCATCACCTATCAGAAGGGGCCCGACTACTTCGTCGAGGCGGCCGCCAAGGTGCTCAAACGGGTGCCGAACGTGCGCTTCGTGATGGCCGGTTCGGGCGATATGATGAACCACGTCATCCGCCGCGTGGCGCGCCTCGGCATCGCCGACCGCTTCCACTTCACGGGATTCCTGCGCGGCGAGGATGTGCACCGCATGTTCCAGCTGTCGGACGTCTACGTGATGCCTTCGGTGTCGGAACCCTTCGGCATCTCGCCGCTCGAAGCGATGCGCTCGAACGTGCCGGTCATCATCTCCAAGCAGAGCGGCGTGGCCGAAGTGCTCGACTACGCGCTCAAAGTCGACTATTGGGACGTGGACGCCCTGTCGGATGCGATCTATGCCCTGATTACCTATCCCGCGCTGGCGAAGATGTTCGCCGAGAAGGGGCTCGACGAGGTGACCGGACTCAAATGGGACAACGCCGCCGCGAAGATCAAGGCGGTCTATCAGGCGGTCATCGACGAGGCGGCCGCACGCCAACGGGAATAACAACACAAACGACATATCACCATGAAAACGATCTGTTTCTATTTTCAGGTTCATCAGCCCTGGCGGCTGAAAACCTACCGGTTTTTCAATATGGGCGTGGATCACAACTACCTCGACGATCTGACCAACCACGCCATCCTGCAAAAAGTGGCGCGGCAGTGCTACCTGCCGATGAACGCCCTGCTGCTGAACCTCATCAAGGAGCAGAAGGGCAAATTCCGCTGCTCGTTCTCGATCACGGGGTCGGCCGTCGAACAGTTCCGAGCCTATGCGCCCGAAGTGCTCGACTCGTTCCGCGAACTGGCTGCCACGGGATGCGTGGAGTTCCTGGCCGAGAGCTACTCCCACTCGCTGGCATCGCTCCGCTCGAAGGAGGATTTCGAGGAGCAGGTGAAACTCCATACGGCCCTCGTGCGCAAGGAGTTCGGGATGAAACCCACGGCCTTCCGCAACACGGAGCTGATCTACTCCGACCAAATCGGCGAAACGGTCGCCCAGATGGGGTTCAAGACCATCCTGGCCGAAGGCGCCAAACACGTGCTGGGCTGGAAATCGCCCAACTACGTCTATGCCAACGCACTGAATCAAAAACTGCACGTGCTGCTGCGCAACTACAAGCTGTCGGACGACATCGCCTTCCGTTTCTCGAACCGCAGCTGGAACGAATGGCCGCTGACGGCCGACAAGTTCGCCGGCTGGATCGCCTCGGACGATACGGTGGGCGAGGTGGTGAACCTCTTCATGGACTACGAGACCTTCGGCGAGCACCAGAAGGCTTCGACGGGCATCTTCGATTTCATGAAGGCGCTGCCCAAAGCGGCACTGGCCACACGCAAGCTGGAATTCGCCACCGTGAGCGAGGCGGCGAAGAAGTACCAGCCCGTGGCGGTGCTCCACTGCCCGCACGTGATGTCGTGGGCCGACGAGGAGCGCGACGTCACGGCATGGCTGGGCAACGAGTTGCAAAACGAAGCCTTCACGAAGCTATACGGCCTGAGAGATAAGATCAAGGCATTAAAAAACAAGGATTTCGACTACGTGTGGAACTTCCTCCAAACTTCCGACCACTTCTACTACATGGCTACCAAATGGTTGTCGGACGGCGACGTGCACTCCTATTTCAACCCCTACGGATCGCCCTACGAAGCCTTCATCAACTACATGAACGTACTGTCGGATTTCGAGATCGAGGTGGACAAAGCCTGCGAGGCCAAACGCATACGGCTCCGCGCCTGAGCGCATACCGCCCGAACGTGAATATGCGGTGCGACGGGATCTCCCGTCGCACCGCATTTCGTTTCGTCCCGGCCCATGTCTCCCAAAGGGAAAGCATCCGCGCCGCACTTCGGCGGCCGCTGCGGACAGCAGTGCGAAACGACGCACGCCCCTGTCCGAAGCGAGTGCGGACCCGCAGCGCCGCACGACGCCGTACGACGAAAGGCTGGAAAGCGAGAAGGTCAGGCTTCGCCGATCTTGCCGCCGAACTGGTCGCCCGTATGCTGCGGCGTAGGAATGACGATCTGACCGTGCACGCTCTCGTAACGCACGATATTCTCCTGCAACGACATCAGCAGGCGCTTGGCATGTTCCGGCGTGAGGATGATGCGGCTCTTGACCTTCGCTTTGGGAACGGCAGGCATGACAGCCGCGAAATCGATGATGAACTCCGAAGTGGAATGCGCGATGATGGCGAGATTCGAGTAGTTGCCCTGCGCGACCGTCTCGTCCAGTTCGAGATCGATACCTAAATTTTTGTTCTCAGCCATAACTCCATGTAGGAAAGACGTAATTAAAATATGTATGAACCGAGGCTTTATCAACGATGAAATTACGTCCTTCCTAACTTACGGCGTCTTCCGACGAACGCCAAATTCCATGATTGACACATCCTCCGAATCCCCCGTCGGGAAGGGAAACCTGCAATGAAGACCCTGCACGCGATGCACCGGTGCGGCGCAAGGCCGGTTGTTTCATGGCAAAGATAGATTCCGGCGCCCGAAAATATTCGTCCGACGGCACAAAGTTTTCAATCATTTATCAACAATCGCACCCCGCCCGACGGCAAAAGCACGACCTCCCGACCGTGCTTCCGATCAAAAACGCGGCCGAGCCGCAGAGCGATTCTAAGATATTGATAAAATTTATAAATTTTTCACCCTCCGCACTTGATTTTGCGGATTTTTTCATATATTTATAATCCGAAAAAACAGGAAAAACCTTAAAACTTCTCGATATGAAAAACTACTCAGCGAAAGAGATCAAGAACATCGTCCTGATCGGCGCCCCCGGCTCCGGAAAAACCACCCTCGCCGAAGCAATGGCCTACGAGGGGAAGGTCATCGACCGCAGGGGCGCCGTCGAAACGAACAATACGCTGTCGGACAACACCGACATCGAACACGAATACAAACGCTCGATCTACTCCACGATCCTCTTCACGGAGTTCATGGAACGCAAGCTCAACATCATCGACTGTCCGGGATCGGACGACTTCTGCGGCAGCCTCTTCTCGGCCTTCAAGGTGGGCGACGTGGGAGTAATGGTCTTCAACGCCCAGAACGGCTGGGAAGTCGGTTCGGAGATTCAGGCGCGCTATTCGCGCGAACTGTCGAAACCGCTCATCGGCGTCATCAACCAGCTCGACGCCGAGAAGGCCAACTTCGAGGGGACGGTCGAGAGCATCCGCGCCGCATCGCGCGTGAAACCCGTCATCGTGCAGTACCCCGTCAACCAGGGGCCGGGCTTCAACGCCTTCATCGACGTGCTGATGATGAAACTCTACCGCTTCAAAGACGAGAACGGCACGCGCGAGGAGCTCGATATTCCGGCCGAGGAGATGGAGCGCGCCACGGAGCTGAACCGCGAACTGGTGGAGATGGCCGCCGAGAACGACGAGGCGCTCATGGAGCTCTATTTCGAAAAGGGGACGCTCACGCAGGACGACATCCGTTCGGGACTCAAAATCGGTCTCTCGCGGCGTGAAGTCATGCCTCTGTTCTGCACCAGCGGCAAGCGCGACGTCGGAACGAAACGCCTCATGGAGTTCATCATCAACGTCGCTCCGGGGCCGCTCAAAGCGCCCAAATTCCTCTCGACCGAGGGGGAGGAGATCGCCGCCGACCAGACGCAGCCGGCCGTGGCGTTCGTCTTCAAGAGCCAGATCGAACCCCACATCGGCGAGATCAGCTACCTGCGCGTGATACGCGGCAAACTCACCGAAGGCATGGAGCTGCTCAACACCCGCACGGGCAACAAGGAGAAGGTTTCGCAGCTCTTCGCCGTGGCGGGCAAAAACCGCATCAAAGTGACCGAACTGGCGGCCGGCGACATCGGCTGCACGGTCAAGTTGAAAGGCACGCGCACCAACGACACGCTCGCGGCACCCTCCGCACCCGTGACGATCACCCCGATCGTATTCCCCGAACCGCGCTACCGCGCCGCCGTACAGCCCAAGGTCAAGGCCGACGAGGAGAAGCTGGGCAAACTGCTCAACGACGCCAAGTACGAAGACCCGACGATTCTGGTCGGATATTCCAAGGAGCTGAAACAAACGATCATACAAGGCCAGGGCGAGCACCACCTCAACATCCTCAAAGCGCGCCTGGCCGCCGATAACAAGATGGAGATCGAGTACATCGCGCCGCGAATCCCCTACCGCGAGACCATCACCAAAGTGGCGCAGGCCGACTACCGCCACAAGAAACAGTCGGGCGGATCGGGCCAGTTCGGCGAGGTGCACATGGTGATCGAACCCTACTACGAAGGGATTCCCGAACCGAAGAGCTACAAGATTCCGGGCAAGGGCGACATCTCGGTCAACATCAAGGGCAAGGAGGAGTACGACCTGCCGTGGGGCGGCAAGTTGCAGTATTACAACTCGATCGTAGGCGGTGCCATCGACGCGCGCTTCATGCCGGCGATCCTCAAAGGCATCATGGAGAAGATGGACGAAGGCCCGCTGACGGGCTCCTACGCCCGCGACATTCGCGTAGTGATCTACGACGGCAAGATGCACCCGGTGGATTCGAACGAAATCTCGTTCAAGCTGGCGGCCCGCAACGCCTTCAAGGAGGCGTTCCGCAATGCGGGCCCCAAGATCATGGAACCGATTTACAGCATCGAGGTGCTGACGCCGAGCGAATACATGGGCGCCGTGATGAGCGACCTGCAAAACCGCCGCGCGATGATCGAGGGCATGAACTCGGACAAGGGATTCGACCGTCTCAACGCCCGCGTGCCGCTGGCCGAGCTCTATCGTTATTCGACGACGCTCTCGTCGCTCACGTCGGGGGCGGCGACCTATACGATGCGTTTCTCCTCCTACGAACAGGTGCCCGCCGACGTGCAGGCCAAACTGCTCAAAGAGTACACCGACACCGACGAGGAGTAGGTCTCCGCAGCCATTTACGACCGAAGAGGCGCCCGAAACTGATCGGGCGCCTCTTCTCTCATTCCCGCCGGCGGCGGTACGAAAACGGGTCACAACACCTCGGCCACGACGAAGGTCGAACCGCCGATGAAGATCGTGTCGGCGGGAGCGGCGAGCGCCTTCGCCCTGGTCACGGCCTCGGGAACCGTTGCGACCGCTTCGCCGTCGAGACCCGCCGCCGCAGCGCGGGCGGCCAGTTCCGACACCGGAAGCGCCCGTTCGCTGGCCGCCTGCGTAAAGAGATAGTAGGCGTCGCGCGGCAACAGCGCCAGAATGGCGTCGATGTCCTTGTCTCCCGAAAAGCCCACGACGCAGTAGAGACGGCCGCCTTCGTGCGAGCGGCGCAGCTGTTCGGCCACATAGGCCAGTCCGTGCGCATTATGCCCCGTATCGCACAACACTTTGGGCCGCTCGCCCAACGACTGCCAACGCCCTTGCAGCGCGGTCGTGCGGGCGGCGCTCGCCGCGCCGTCGACGAAGGCGCGGCGGCTGATCGTCAGCGGCGTCTGTTCGTGCAGCAAGTCGAGCGTGGCCAGCGCCGTCAGGACATTGCGGCACTGGTACTCGCCCAGCAGGTCGAGATCGAAATCGAGCACGTGGCCGTCGCGGCGGCGCACCATGCGGAAGTGCTGCCGGTCGCCGCACAGCTCGTGGCCCTCGCAGGCGAACTCCCGCTCGGCGTAGACCACGCGCGTCTTGTTCGCGGCGGCAACCTGCTCGAACACCGCATCGTAGGCCGCGTTCGCTTCGCCCAGCACGAAGGGAATGCTCTTCTTGATGATACCGGCCTTCTCGGCGGCGATCTTCGCCAGCGTATCGCCCAGCAGCGCCGTATGTTCCAGTCCGACGTTGGTCACCACGCTCACGATGGGCAGCAGGATGTTCGTGGCGTCGAGCCGCCCGCCCAGCCCCGTCTCGATGACGGCTACCTCGACGTCGCTCTGTGCGAAGTAGTCGAACGCCAGGGCCGCCGTCATCTCGAAGAACGAAAGTCCCAGCTCGGTCATCTTGTCACGGTGCTTGTCGACGAAATTGACCACTTTCTGCTTGGGGATCATCTCGCCGTCGACACGGATGCGTTCGCGGAAATCGTGCAGATGCGGCGACGTGAAGAGCCCCGTGCGGTAACCGGCCTGTTGCAGCACGGCGGCGATGATGTGCGAAACGGAACCCTTGCCGTTGGTTCCCGCGACATGGATCGTGAAGTAGTTCCGCTGCGGGTTGCCCAAATGCCGGCAGAAAGCCGCGATACGTTCCAGACCCGGTTTGTAGGCCGTGACGCCCTTTTCCTGAAACGTCGGCATCGACGAAAAGAGAAATTCGAGCGTTTGTGAATAGTTCATGCGAAGCGATATTTGTTTGGATTAATCGACCAGGTAGTTGCGCCGCTTGACGCGATAGGCGACGTAGTAAAGGAGGCAGAGCAGCATCACGTACTGGGCTATCCGCCCCAAGTAGTCGCCGTAGCGGGTATAGACGGTCAGCTCGTCCGACAAGGCGACCGGAGCCGTCAGCACGCCCCGACGGGCCCAGCCGAGCGTCGGGCCGACCACGTCGCCCCGCGCGTTGATGAAGCCCGAAATGCCGGTATTGGCGCTGCGCGCCACGGCACGGCGGTGCTCAATCGCGCGCAAACGCGAAAAAGAGAAGTGCTGGCGGTGAATGGCCGTATCGCGCCACCAGCCGTCGTTGGTGATGACCAGGATCAACTGCGCCCCGCCGCGGACGAACTCGCCCACGTAGGCGCCGTAGACCGATTCGTAGCAGACGGCCGGCGCCACCCGCACGCTGTCGGCCGCAAAGACCGTGCGCTGCGTATCGACGCCCAGCTGGCCGGTCGTACCGCCCAGATCGATGATAAGGAAACTCAGCCAGTCGAAGAGCCACGGCAGCGGCATCTTCTCGACACCGATCACCAGCCGCGACTTGTGGTGGATGTCCCGCACACCCCCGGCGTCGAGAGCCAGCGCCGTGTTGAACCGGTCGTACCAGACACCGTTGCGGAAACGCGCCGTCGCGGTCTGATTTCCCTCGGCATAGACTTTATAGGTGTCGGCCCCCACCACCAGCAGCGCATCCGGATGGTCGGCCGCCAGCGCCGCTTCGAACTGCGCGAGCGAAGGACTGGCCGACAGCCAGGCTTCGTTGAGCCCCTCGACGAGCGCCGTCTCGGGCATGGCGATCAACTGCGCCGACGAAGGAACTTCGGCCAGCAGCGACAGCAGGTTTTCGTGCTGCCACCCCGGCGCGGTATTGAACTTGTCGTAGCAGTCGACGTTGGGCTGCACGACCGCCGTCTCGATCCGCTGCGCAGGCTCCTCCCAGCACGCATAGATCGCAAGCGACACGGCTGCCGGCACGACGACGGCCAGCGCCGCACGCACCCAGTGCCGCACGCTGCGCCGATGCAGCCACGCCTCGAAAAAGAGCAGGTTGCAGACCAGCACCCACAGCGTACCGCCGAAGATACCCGTATATTCGTACCACTGCACGGCCCATGTGTCGTTCGCGAAACCGTTGCCCAGCAGCAGCCACGGAAACGAGAATTCGCCCACGGTGTACCAATATTCGGTAGCGATCCAGCCCGCGACCAGCAGCGTGTAGGCCAACGCCTTGTGCGCCCGCTTGCTCACCGTATGGAACAACATGAAGGCCAGCATATTGAGGAAGGTCGAGACGAGCGTCGCGGCGAACGGCCCGACGGGCGTCGAATACCACAAGCCCCAGATCGTCGCGCCGTTCCAGAGGACGAAGGCCAGCCATGCCCAGCCGAACATCCCCCACCAGTCGCGGCGCGAAGACCCGTAACTGCGGCTGATCCACAGCAGGGGCACCAGCGCTACGACGAGCGGAAGGCCGGACAGCCCGAGCCACCCCGCCGCAAGCAGCGCCGCGGAGAGGAGCACGCATAAAAATCGCCGAAGAGTCAACCCCATAAGTTCGACGCCGAACCCGCGCTTCTCACGCGCCGATACGTTCCGGCCCGTTTCATTCCCGATGCGGCCGGAACGGCCGGCCACCGATCGGATTCGGCTTTGCAAAAATAGTCAAAATATACCGATAAACAGCCCGCGCCGCCCGATTTTTTCAACCGTCGTCCGAAGGGGCTCCCGCCTGTCGCGCCGCGACCTTCCGAAAGGGGTTTTCACGCCGAAAACACAATATTTTCGGGAAAAATTTTTGCGTGTCGTTTTTTTGTTATACATTTGCACTCCGCAAACTGCGCAAATTACAAAACAAAAAGGATACTGCTATGGCAATGAAAAGAACGTTCCAGCCGTCGCGCCGGAAGAGAATCAACAAGCACGGTTTCCGCCTGAGAATGTCCACGGCTAACGGTCGCAAGGTGTTGGCCGCCCGTCGTGCCAAGGGCCGTAAGAAGCTGACCGTATCGGACGAATCGACGTTTAAATACGCCTGACCGTCCGCAGGCATCTCCATGCCATAGCACAGGCGCTGCAATTGCCGTTGCAGCGCCTGTGCTGTTTCCACCTCTCGCCGAACCGCACATCGCCGCCCCTGCGAACATTTTCGCAGAGGCTGCTTGCAACCTCTGCCGAGGCGAGAAAACGAGCACGATCGTGAACTTGGGGATCAAGCCGAAAGTACAAGAAAGAATGTTTCCGAAGAAACGTCGGCGAATTCCCGAACCGGCGGTTCGCGTGTTCTTGCGAGGAGCGGTTTTTACCACCTTTTGCTGCCAAAAGGTGGCGCCAAAAGCATCCGTAGAGCGAAAAAGTCGGGGAACCGCCGTCGGCTCTTCTTCCCGATTTTTCGCACTACGGAATGACGGTGCGCTCCGCGCGACCTGATTTTCGTTCTGCACCGGATTTGCGGACTATGCCGAGGCGAGAAAACGAACACGAAAGTGATCGACAATTCGCAGCCGCCGCTTTCAAATCTCTGCGAAAAGATGTACCTTTGTACAAATAGACTTCACTTTGATATGAAAGTAGCATCGCTGCAATTCAATCCGATCTGCGAAAACACCTACGTGGTGTGGGACGACACGAACGAGTGCATCGTCGTCGACGCCGGCAACTCCGACGAGCGCGAGAACGCCCGGCTCAAAGAGTTCATCGACTCGCGCGGGCTGCACCCCCGCATGGCGGTCAACACCCACGGGCACTTCGACCATACGCTGGGCGTGCAGTTTCTCAAAGATACCTACGGCATCCCCTTCGCCCTCTCGGGCAAGGACAAGTTCCTGCTGGACAACGCCGCACCGGGCAGTTCGATCTTCGGCGTGAAGGTCGGCGCCATGCCCTCGATCGACCTCGACCTCGATACGACCGACGAGGTGCGTTTCGGCCACACCGCCTTGAAAATCATTCCCACGCCCGGCCATACGCCGGGCCATGTGTCGCTCTACGCGCCGCAGGCGAAGGCCGTCTTCACGGGCGACACGCTCTTCCGCGAGTCGATCGGCCGCACCGACCTGCCGGGCGGGGACTACTCGTGGATCATGCGTTCGATCCTCGAACGGCTCATCCCGCTGGGCGACGAAACGGAAGTCTACCCCGGACACGGCGAATCGACCACGATCGGCCACGAGAGCCTCTACAACCCCTTCGTCGTGGAGGTGCTCAACGGGCAGGTGAATTACGACAACTAAGGCCCGTCGTCCGAAATGAACAGACTGCTGCACAAACTTCTCTACCGGATTCTGCCGCTGGGCGGCTACCTGCAAACGGTGAGCGCGATGTTCTTCCTGTCGCACCGGCTGGGTATCGGGCGCCACGCGCCGGCCACGGAATATACGTTCCACCTCGACCGCCTGATGCGGGCGGGCGATCTGGCCATCGACATCGGCGCCAACCTCGGCTACTACGCCCGCCTGATGTCGCGCATCGCCGGCCGCAACGGCCACGTCTACGCCGTGGAACCCGTGGCGCCGATCCGTCGGGTGCTGGAACGCAACCTGAGCGGCTGCGGCAACGTCGACATCCTACCCTATGCGCTCGGCGCCGCCGAGGGCGAGATCCGCATGGGCAACGCCACCGTCCGCACGGGCGGCTACTTCGGCACGGGACAGAATTTCGTGATGGAGGCGGGCGCCGAGGCCGACGTGGAGTTCACCGCCGAGATGCGGCGCGGCAGCGAGCTGTTCGGCCACCTCACGCGCATCGACTTCATCAAATGCGACGTCGAAGGCTACGAAGTCGTCATCATGGAGGAGATGCGGCCGCTGCTGGAACGATTCCGCCCCACGGTGCTCATCGAGACGGGCGGCGAGAACCGCGACCGCATCGTCGCGCTTTTCACCGAACTCGGCTACGACGCCTACACGCTCCACCGCGGGCAGGAGATTCCGCTGCGAGCCGGAAGTAAAAAGGACATCATCTTCCGACCGAAGAAAAAACGTTAATTGCCCAAGCCATGCGTATCGACATACTGACCGTAGTCCCCGAACTGCTCCGCTCGCCGCTCAACGAATCGATTCTCAAACGGGCGCAGGAGAAGGGGTTGGTGGAGATCGTCGTCCACAATCTCCACGACTACGCCCACGACAAACGGAAAACCACCGACGACTACCCCTTCGGCGGCGAAGCGGGCATGGTGATGAAGCCCGAACCGGTCTTCGAACTGGTGGAGAAACTCCAAACCGAACGCCGCTACGACGAGATCGTCTACACCTCGCCCGACGGCGTGCGCTACGACCAGCACGAGGCCAACCGCCTGTCGACGCTCGAAAACATCATCGTGCTGTGCGGCCACTACAAGGGGATCGACCACCGCATCCGCGAACACCTCATTACGCGCGAAATCTCGATCGGCGACTACGTGCTCACGGGCGGCGAACTGGCTGCCTGCGTGATCGCCGACTCGGTGGTGCGGCTGCTGCCGGGCGCCATCGGCGACGAGTCGTCGGCGCTCACGGACTGCTTCCAGGACAACCTGCTGGCGCCGCCCGTCTACACGCGGCCGGCCGAATTCCGCGGCTGGCGCGTCCCCGACGTGCTGCTGTCGGGCAACTTCGCCGAGATCGAGGCGTGGCAGGACGAACAGTCGTGGGAGCGCACCCGACGGCTGCGCCCCGACCTGCTGGACGATAAAAACTGACATGCCATGAAGTACTACCTCATCGCCGGCGAAGCGTCGGGCGACCTGCACGGATCGAACCTCATGCGGGGATTGCTCAAAAGCGATCCCGCGGCCCGCTTCCGTTTCTGGGGCGGCGACCGCATGGCCGAAGTCGGCGGAGCGGAGAATCGGGTGCGCGACTACCGCGAAACGTCGTTCTTCGGCATCGTGGGCGTGCTGCGCAACCTGCGAACCATCTCGCGGCAGCTGCGCGAGTGCCGCGAAGATGTGCTGCGCTACGCCCCCGACGTGCTGATCCTCGTCGACTACCCGGGCTTCAACATGAAGATGGCGCGCTTCGCCAAGGAGCACGGCATCCGCACTTTCTACTACATCGCCCCGAAAGTGTGGGCGTGGCGCGAATGGCGCGTGAAGGCGATCCGCCGGTACGTCGACCGACTCTACATCATCTTCCCCTTCGAACGCGACTACTTTCCCCGCCACGGCATCACGCCCGTATTCGAGGGGAATCCGCTGCTCGACGCCATCGCGGCTCGGTCGGCGACGCTCCCCTCGCGCGAGGAGTTCGGCCGTGCGAACGGACTGGACGAACGGCCCGTGGTGGCGCTCGTGGCGGGCAGCCGCCGCGGCGAAATCGAAGCCAACCTGCCGCTGATGTGCGCGCTGGCGCCCCGTTTTCCGCACTATCAGTTCGTGGTGACGGGCGTCTCGTGGCTCGACCGCGGGCTCTACGACCGCCATCTTGCGGGAACCGACGTGCGCATGGTCGTCGACCAGACCTACGAAACGCTCCGCAACGCCGTCGCGGCGGTGGTCACTTCGGGTACGGCCACACTGGAAACGGCGCTGATGCGCATCCCCGAAGTGGTCGTCTACCGCACCGTATGGTGGCAGGTATGGTTGCGGCCCTACGTGCTGAAAGTGCCCTTCATCTCGCTGGTGAACCTCAATCTCGGCCGTGAGGCGGTGCGCGAGCTGGTGCAGTCGTCGGCCGATCCGACGGAGGCCCAGCGGGCCCTCGGCGCGATCCTGCCGGGCGGCTCCGAACGCGAGCGGATGCTCGGCGACTACGACGAACTGCACGCCGTCATGGGCGGGCCGGGTGCCAGCGACCGCTTCGCCCGCGACATGGTCGCCGAACTCCGCAAGGGAGCGCCGAACGGCGACCGCAAAGCATAAAACAGAACGATCCATGAAAGAGACACTCATCATCGCCATCATCCTCGGCGCCTTCGCGCTGCTCGCCTCGCTGCGGGCCGCACGCCTCGACGCGGCCAACGCCGCAAAGCCCCGCCGCAACGGCCGCACGGGCGGCAAAGAGTCTGCCGGAAAGGGAGCGGAGCAGGGGCGGTTGCGCCCCACGATTCTCCGTACGGCGGCCGTCGGCATGGCGGTGCTGGCCATCGGCATCACCCTGACGACGTGGCTGCTTCTCCGCGCGGGGGTCACGCCGCCGACCCTCGCCTCGGTGCGGATCGGGATTCTCGTCGCGGGCGCTGCTGCCATCATCACGGTCATCGAACGCCGCAAACGCAGAAAATAACACCCGAAACACTGAACCCATGACCGAATCACTCGTCATCGCGGCTATTCTGGCCATATGCGCCGTCATCCTCTGGCTGCGGCCGCAGTCGATCTCGACGCTCAGCGGCAACCCCGAAGAGAACCCTGAGATCAACTGGTGCGCCGTGCGCCGCATCGGGGCCGGCGGATTGCTGCTGCTGGCGGTGGTGATCGGAGGCGGCAGCTGGCTGCTGCTTCGCGCGGGCGTCGAACCGCAGACGATCACGGTGCTGGGAATACTCCTCCTCTTCATCGGCGCGATCGGCCTCACCGCGGCGGTCGAGCTATGCAAAAAACGGAAATCATGAAGATCATCTGCATCGGCCGCAACTACCGCGACCACATCGCCGAATTCGACGGCGGGCCGCTGCCCGCGGAGCCGCTCTTCTTCCTGAAACCCGACACGGCCCTGCTGCGCAACAACGACCCCTTCTACATCCCCGACTTCACTCAGGAGGTGCACTACGAATGCGAACTGGTCGTGCGCATCGACCGACTGGCGCGCCACATCGCGCCGCGCTTCGCCCACCGTCTCTACGCCGAAGTCGGACTGGGCATCGACTTCACGGCGCGCGACCTCCAACGCGAGGCGATCGCCAACGGATGGCCGTGGGAGCGTGCCAAAGGATTCGACTACTCGGCCGCCGTGGCGCCGCAGTTCGTCCCCGTCGCCGAGCTGGGCGACATCCGGCAGCTGCACTTCACGCTCGAAATCAACGGCGAGGTACGGCAACGAGGGTATACGGGCGACATGATCTTCGGGGTGGACGAACTGCTGAGCCACGTCTCGCGCTACATCACCTACCGCACGGGCGACCTGTTTTTCACCGGCACGCCGGCGGGCGCAGGCCCCGTCGAACGGGGAGACGTGCTGCGCGCCACGCTCGAAGGACGCGAACTGTTGAATTTCGAAATACGCTGATCCCATGATCCTCCAAGAAAAACTACGCCCCTACCGGCTGCTGCTGGCTTCGCACTCGCCGCGGCGGCAGCAGTTGCTGCGCGACTGCGGACTCGACTACACGCTCATCGACCGCTACGAAGTCGAAGAGCGCTACCCCGCGGGACTGCCGCCGCACGACGTGCCGCTCTTCCTGTCGCAACTCAAAAGCGACGCCTATCCCGAACCGCTCGCCGCGAACGACATCCTCCTGACGGCCGACACGGTGGTCGTGGCCGCCGGCGGGATTCTCGGCAAGCCGCACGACCGCGACGAGGCCGTCGGAATGCTGCACCGCCTGTCGGGCGCCGAGCACTTCGTCACCACGGGCGTGACGCTGCGCACCGTACAGCGGCGTTACAGCTTCGCCGTCACCACCGCCGTGCGCTTCCGCGCGCTCGCGGACGAAGAGATCGCCTACTACGTCGACCGCTTCCGCCCCTTCGACAAGGCGGGCGGCTACGGCATCCAGGAGTGGATCGGCTACGTGGCCATCGAAAGCATCAACGGTTCGTTCTACAACGTCATGGGACTGCCCGTCCAGCGGCTCTACGTCGAGCTCGACCGGTTCCTCTCCCTGCAGGCCGGCTGATGCTGCGGCCATCCGCCCTGCCGCAAACCGACAAAAATCAAACGATCGTATAATCATGAAAAGACCTCTCAACCCCACCTCCCGCCGGAAGCGCCCCTGTCGTATGCCGCGAATCGCAGCGGCGATCCTGCTGACGGCGTTGACGGCAATCGCCGCCCCGAAGGCCCGCGCCGACGAGGGGATGTGGCTGCCGAGCCTGATCGGCGAACGGATCGACGACATGCGCGCCAAGGGATTCCGCCTCACGGCCGAAGACATCTACTCCGTCAACGAAGCGTCGATGAAGGACGCCGTCGTGCTCTTCAACGGCGGCTGCACGGGCGAGCTGATCTCGCCCGAAGGATTGCTCGTGACCAACCACCACTGCGGTTACGGCGCCATACAGGGCCATTCGACCGTCGAACACGACTACCTGACCCACGGATTCTGGGCGCGCGACCGCTCGGAAGAGCTGCCCAACGAGGGGCTGTGGGTGCGGCGGCTGGTGCGCATGGAAGAGGTGACCGACCGCCTGGCGGCGGGCGAAACCGCCGAAAAGATCTGCGAGGAGGCCGCCGAAAAGGGACGTTACCGCACGGCGATCGAGCAGATGTATTACGGCAACCAACAGTTCCTCTTCGTCTACGAGCAGTTCGACGACGTGCGGCTGGTCGGGGCGCCTCCCTCGTCGATCGGCAAGTTCGGCGGCGATACCGACAACTGGATGTGGCCGCGCCATACGGGCGACTTCTCGCTCTTCCGCATCTATGCCGACCGCGAGAACCGACCGGCGAAATTCAGCCGCGAAAACGTACCCTACCGCCCTGCGCGCTACTTCCCCGTCTCGACGAAGGGAATCCGCGAGGGCGACTTCACGATGATCTACGGTTTTCCGGGCAACACCCAGCAGTACGTCACGGCCGACGCCGTGGCCTATGTCGTCGAACGGTCGGACCCGATGAAGATCGACCTGCGCACACGACGGCTGGAAATCATCTCGGCGGCGCAGGAGGCCGACGCGGCGACCCGCATCCGCTACGCCGCCAAACACGCTTCGATCGCCAACGCATGGAAAAAATGGCAGGGCGAGCTGCTGGGGCTGCAACGGCTCGGCACGGTGGCGCAGAAGAAGGCCTACGAAGCCGCATTCGCCCGCTGGGCGGCCGACCGCCCCGAATACGCGCATCTGCTCGACTCGCTCCGCGCGGCCTACCGCAGCGCGACCGAAGGCTATTACCTCCAAGAGCTGTGCAACGAGAGCGTGAAGGGGATCGAGCTGGCGACGCTGGCCGCCGCATTGAAGCAATACGCCGCCAAACCTTCGGAGGCGCTCGCCGAGCGGATCGCCAAACTCTATCGCGACTACGATCCCGCGATCGACCGCCGCGTGGCCGTCGAGATGCTGCGCGGGCTGGAACAGTACCACCCCCGGCCGCTGCCGGAGGCCTACACGGCCGAAACGACGCGCTGCAAAGGCGTCGAAGGGTATGCCGCCCGCCTGTTCGACGCCTCGGCGATCGTGCGGTTCGATGCCGTCGAACCGCTGCTGCGCGACACGGCGGCACTGCGTGCCGCGCTGCAACGCGAACCGGTGCTGCATCTGGTCGGCATCTTCGACCGCGGACGCATCCCCCGCAACCTGAGCAATCTGCCCGCCGTCGAACGTTGGTACCGCCCCTACATGAAGGCGCTGCGCGAATTCGACCGCGAACGCCCCTTCTACCCCGACGCCAACCTCACGCTGCGCGTGGCCTACGGGCAGGTGGCGGGCTACTGGTATGCCGACGCCGTCTACCACTGTCCGCTGACGACGCTCGACGGCATCATCGCCAAGGACGACCCGACGGTCTACGACTACGACATCCCCCAGCGGCTGCGCGCCTGCCACGCCGCGAAGGATTACGGACGCTGGAGCATCCCGACGGCCGACGGCGGCGTGACCGTCCCCGTCTGCTTCCTGGCGACGAACCACACCACGGGCGGCAACTCCGGTTCGCCGGTCGTCAACGCCGACGGCGAACTGGTGGGCATCAATTTCGACCGCACGTGGCGTTCGACGATGAGCGACCTGCAATTCGACCCCGCGATCTGCCGCAATATCGCCGTCGACATCCGTTACGTGCTCTTCACGATCGACCGCATCGGAGGAGCGGGATACCTGTTGAAGGAGATGGAGCTGCGTTAACGCGCGGCGGACAGTGCCGAAAGAGAGCGGAACTCTCCCGATAACGGGGAGTTCCGCTCTCTTTTTCAGCGACGATCTCCGAACGGAGACCGGCAAGGCACGGATTCCGAAACCGGCCGGCGGCCGAAATCCTCACGGGACGCACGACCGGAAAACGTACGGGGCGAACCGGCATATCGCGTCACGACGCATCCGCCGGATACGTTTCGCCCCGTCGAATTCTACTTATTGAGGATTTCATCCAAACGGCGAACCGTCTCGGCCACCTCCGGCCGGTCGGACAGCTGTGAAACGTCGCGGCGAAGGTAGCTGGCGTAAGTCGTATAGTTGATACCGAAAATCCGACGGGCGTGATTCCGCCAGACTCGATGATGCGAATATAGGTGTTCGCCTTTCCGGTAGTACAGTTGATCCAGCACCTGTACCGCCTTGATGCGCAATAAAAGATTTTCCTTGTTAGACATGGTGAAAATTAGTTAGATGGTGTTGATTAGGTAAAGGTACGGCTTTCAATGTTAGCATCCAACAAAAACACCAAAATTTGCCATTTTTTCAGTATATACTCCAAAAAAAAAGAGACGTCCGGAATATCCGGACGTCTTCTGTTTTACAAACCTTTATCGCTTCCCTCACGACGGCATCGGCCGAATCCGGACACGGAACCGTCGGACGGAAAAAGATCCCTTATTTGAGCTCGTACCGATTGAGCCGAGAGGTGCGATCCAACAACTGCAATGTAGTACTCTTTTTGTACGAACGAACCACGGAACTGGTAGGAATCTTCATCGCAACCGACGCCGGATCCAGCGAAGAAGGGAACGTAACCGTCGCCGAAACCATCTTTCCCGGAAGCTTGTCCGCGTCGAACGCAACGGCAACGACATCGAAAGATTCACCCAATACCGACGGGAAATAAATTGTTCCTCCAACATCGTTACTGGTCATCGAACGATCGTTCCACGTAAGGTCGGGATCACTCGCGGAACCGGTGTTTTTGAGGCTCTCGTCCAGGAACAGAGTCGACAGCAGCATATCTTCGCCGAACTGCTCCACGACATTGACAACAAGACCTTCCGCCCAACGATAATCGACACATTTCGCATCGGGCTTGAATTGAAGCACCAGAGTCGGATATCCCGAATACTGCGGATCCAAGCTACCGCCGTCGACAATCTGGTGTTCGAACGTCAAGGAGGCGTCACCGCGCTCGATCGGTTCCGTCGGCTCATTCCCCCCCCCGCCTTGGCCGTCCTCGGTAATCTCGATCAGTTTTTTCTGAAGCGGACCAGGCTGGCCGAGAGCATTGAGTCCTACCGTCATGACAACGACCCGCTCGCCCCATTCGAAGACATAGTAACCACGGAAGTTGCCTTCGGAATCGGTAGCGGCATCGATCATCGAGGCAGGATCGCCCGTCATCATCGCAATCAGGTCGCTGTCTGAATAGCCTCCTTCGAGGACGGTCTCATAGAAAACACCGTATGCATAGGTCTTCGTCGCCGCATTCGGTTCGAACTGGAACCCTACGGCAGCCTTGCCGACCTGCGGGTCAGCAAGCTGACTGCCGTCGATGACATTCAAAGAGAATCCGACGACCGCCTCGGGAGCCGTAGTCTTCGTATTCGCCTTGAACAGGCGCGTGGTCTCTTCGGCCTTGCCTGCCGCCGATTTCTGGACGCCGAACGCCACGACGCTGTACTCGGTACCGATGCTCAGACCCGATGCGTTGTAGTTGCTCGTACCGCTGCGGAACTGTGCGGCAGCGACGGCATCCCAGCCCGACTTGTCGATCTCGGCATTGAGCGCAGCCAGCTGCGCGTCCAGAATCTCGCGGTCGCTCATCCCCGCCACGTCGGCCGACTTGACCGCCGTCACGAAATAGGAACCCGAACCGGAGGGGACGCACTTGGCCGAAATCGCCTCATCGCCCGCATTCATGACCGAAACATCGATCGACATGCGGGGATCGACGACAGTCGAGAACTTCTTCGAACGGCTCAGCACCGACGTCGAAGCGCCCCTGTCCGCATCGTAACCGAACGCTACGGCCACATAGGCGGTTTCGGGATCGAGCCATTTCGTCTCGATCGTCCGTTCGCCCTTGACCAGCGACTCCGGTTCGATATCCTTTTTGAGCATTTCGATAATGGCGTTGCTGTTCTTGTCCAGCAGCAGCGAACTCTTCACCACGGCGAAGAAATAGGTCTCGTCGGCGATCGACGGCTCGACCTTCACCTTCGCGGAGTCGTACCCCACGGGGTCGACCGTGAAGGCGAACGTCTGCGACGAAAGTCCCTCGGCCGGCGTCTCGACGAAGATTTCGGCATATTCCGAATCGGCCAGCTGCGAGTCGGCAGCTGCGAGCGCCTTCACCTTGACCGTATATTTCGCACCTGCGGCCGCATCGTCGAAACGCAGCGACGTCTTGTCGGTCTGGGTTTCGGGACAAAACTCCGACGTGTTTCCCGCAGCGTCGCTTTCGGTCACCACATACTGATATCCGGCGGCCTCGTCGACAGCGTCCCACTCGACTCCGAACGACGTCGGGGTGTTCTCGCTGACGGCTACGACGGGTTTGGATACCGCCGGAACGACCGGATCTTCCACATCGTCGCTGTCGCAGCCGACGAAGGCCGTCAACAACGCAATTGAGATGAAAAGTCCAAATTTCTTCATAAACTACACTATAAAATATTACAAATTCATTCCGTACACAAGGTGTCCAGTCCGGCAAATATAATCATTTTTTCACAGAATATCTTATTTCCCGGCCACAAGATTCTTTTTTCAATCCCCGTTCATGCGACAAATCATAAGAAACGATGCCGGAAACGGCATCTTTAAAAAACGGAATCGAGACCGTCGGATTTCAGATCGTAATTCCGGGCGGGCGATTTAAAAAAAATCGCAACCTCTCCGCCCGCTCACGCCAACCGCGTCGTCCGGGATTCGGGAAGCAGCCGCATCGCGGAAAAATCGATCCCTTCGAGCACCACCACGCCCGGACGCCGCCCCGGCGCGATCTCCCCCAGTTCATCGCCGAAACCCAACGCCGCCGCACCGCCCGCCGTCACCCACAGCAGGCGTTCGGCCAGCGGAACCCCGTCGCCCAGCAGACGCAGTTCGTCGACGAGCGACAACGCGCCGTTCGAAGCCAGCGAATCGGTTCCCACACAGATATTCAACCCGTTCGCCCGCAGCAGCTCCACCGGCGGGCGCAATCCCGAGATATACCGGTTCGAACCCGGGCAGAGGCACCACCACACGGGTGCCGTGAAGTGCGCCGTCACGCGGTCGATCGTCCGCTGCGTCACGCAGCAATTGTGGACGAGCAGCACGCTGCGCGTGGGCGGGACGCTCCCGACGAGCCGTTCGACCGGCGAGCCGTAATGCAGGAAATCGCACCGCCAGCCCCGCTCGGCATACCACGCCGCCAGCTCCCCTTCGCCGCGGTAGAGCGCCTCCTCGGCCGGCGACTCCATGAAATGGATCGACAGCGGAGCGTCGCCCCCACTGCAAATTCTGCGGAAAAGCGCATCGGGGACGGAATAGGTCGAATGCGGCGTAAGCGACGTGGCGGCATGGCGCAGCAGCCCGTCGACAGGGGCCGTCGACACGGACTGCAAGCCGAAAAGTTCGGCGAACGTGCGGTAGCGGATCGCACTGCGCGCCTTCACAGCGAACGTACTCTCGCCATTGGCCACGTCGCCCACGGCCGCCACGCCCTCGCGCCACATGCGGGCGTCGGCCGCCTCGATCGCCCGCCGCCGCTGCTCCTCGTCGAACCGTCCGCGCTGCGCGCCCATACCCCGCGCGAACGCGGCGAACCCGCCGCCCGCGGGAATCGCACCGCGCAGGCAGGACAATTCCAAATGACAGTGGGCGTTGACCATCCCCGGCAGCAGGATGCCGGAGTAGAACTCCACGCCAGCCTGCCGGTCGGGATCGCGCCACGTATCGACGCCGACGACCGTACCGTCGTCAGCGAGCGTCAGCAGCGGCCGGGGCCGCAGTCCCGAGCGAGTCAGCAGGTAGTGCGACGCGATCCGGCGCGGGGAGGGGGTTACAGAAATCATCGGCGAAAATCTTGATGTTCAACTGACGCAGGAAGAGGCTGTCGACCGCCTCGGCGGCATCGGGGGTATAAACCACCCGCAGATTGCGGACGGTCATGTGCGGTCGCTTGGGTTTCGGGCTGCGGATCTCGTAGAGATCGAGCACCAGCCGCCGCATCGAGGTGTCGGCCTTCATCTCGCGGCGGTACTCCGCCGCACGGCGGCGTGTCAGATAGGTCGGCGACACATTGACCCGACGGTCGTCGGCCCGCTCGAACCAGACGCTGGCACGCAGCTGCGTATTCTCGTCGAGCGAATCGATCAGATAGTCGAACGCGATCGTATAATCGCCCGGACGGATGCTGTCGAAGACGAAACGGAGCCGCGCCGTGTCGCGCAGCCGCGTGACGCGGACGAGCGAGTCGGCGTAGAGCGTGCGGCGGAACGTGCGGCGCGCGACGTTGTCGATCGTATCCAGAATCGACACCTCGCGGTCGAGATGCTCCGCCTCGGTTTCGAGCAGTTTGATCGCCTGCTCGACCACATCGCTCAGGCGGGCGCTCTTGCGCTTGGAGAAGTTGCCGATCGTATACTGCACGTCGGCCGTCGTATAGCCGTACTTGGCGAAGATCGGCTCGTAGAGATTCAGCGAATCGGGCCGCATCCCCCGATGCTGCATGTAGGCATTCGAGAGGAATGCGTCGTGAAAGATGAGCGCGAGCTGCTCGTCGGGGATGATCTTGTATCCCGAACAGGCCAGCAGCAGGCCCGATACCAATATATATATAAGTCGTTTCATATCCCGTTCGTTTTCAACAGTCGTTTTCCCGCTTCGGCACGGCCGAAACAGGAACTTGTCATTGCGCCGTGCGGCCGGCGGCCATGTCGTCCGCACGAACCGCGCGCCGCACCGTCACGGCCGTCATCGCCCCCACCACGACCGCGAAAGCCGCCACGACGGCCGCCACGTCGCCCCCGCGCAGCAGGACGGGGTAGCTCTTGACCAGAAAGCTGTCGGCCGGAATTTCGATCACGCCGAAATAGTGTTGCACGAGGCACAGCCCCACGCCCAGCACGACGCCCGCTCCGGCGCCCAGCACGCCGATCAGCCCCCCTTCGAAGAAGAAGATGCGGCGGACGAACCGCGTATCGGCCCCCATGGCGCCCAATGCGACGAACTCCGGCCGCTTGTCCAGCACGAGCATCACCACCGTCCCCACGATCGAGAACGACGCGATGACGAGCACCAACAGCGAAATGAGGAAGATGCCCCACTTCTCGTACTGCATGATCGTGTAGAACGAAGCGTTCAGCTCGTCGCGCGTGCGCACCTCGAACGCCCCGCCCGCCGCCTCCGCCACGCGCCGCTTCACCTCCGCCGGACGTGCGCCGCGGGCCACGCGGACCACGGCCGCCGACGCCCGATCGGGATAGGAGAAGAGCTCCTGCGCCAGCCTGAGCGAGGTGAAGAGGTAGCGGCCGTCGGTCTGGGCGTCGGCCGCGAAGACCCCCGCCACCTCCGCCTGCCGACGCGTGTAGCCCTCGACGGGCAGCAGCGACGAGAATCCGGTGCGGCGCAGGGCGTAGAGCACACCGTCGGACTCGCCCAGCGAGCGCAGTCCGAGTTCGTAGGCCACGCCGCGGCCGACGACGAGCCGGTCGAGATCGCCCAGCCGGACGGCGTAGTCGCCCGCCGTAATGCACTCGGCCACGGGAACCACCCGATCGTAACCGTCGGCGACGCCCCGCACCGTCACCATCGCCTGACGGCCGCGGTACTCCATGAGCGCGCTCTGTTCGAGCGCCAGCGACACCGCCTCCACGCCGGGAAGCCGCCGCAGCGCGGCCGTATCGAGCGATTCGATCCCGAACGTCTGTCCCTCGCGGGGCGTGAGCGTCAGATCGGCGTCGAAATGCGAATTCATCGACCGCACCAGTTGCTCGAAGCCGTTGAAAACCGACAGCAGGACGATCATCGCCGCCACCGGAACGGCCACGGACACGACGCTCACGCCGGCGATCAGATTGATCACCGAGTGGGACTTCTTCGAAAAGAAGTAACGTCGTGCGAACCAGCCGGCGAGCATCCCGTAGCCGCGTTACTTCTCCTCGCGGAGCAGCTGGTCGATATTGTCGATATACTCCAACGAGTCGTCCAGAAAGAACTGAATCTCGGGGACGGTCTTCAACTGGTTGTGGACGCGCTGTCCCAGACTGCGGCGCAGCAGCCAGTTCTGCTTGTCGAGTACGGCCATCACCGCCGTGCTGCGGTCGAAGGGGAAGACGCTGACGTAGATCTTCGCATAACCGAAATCGGGCGAGACGCGCACGGCCGTGACCGTGACCATCGCCCCTTGCAGAAACGAAGCGGCCTCCTTCGAGAAGATGTCGGCCATGTCGCGCTGTATCTGTCGGGCAATCTTCTGTTGCCGCATCGATAGGTTCTCTGTCATAAGTATCTATTTCTGTGGTTTTTCTCCGAAATCGAATCCCGCCTTCATCTTCTCCCGTTTCTGCCGCTTCACGGTCCACGACTTGAATTCGGGGGCGAAGCGGTAGGCTACGCCGATACGCACCATCAGGTTGTCCATCGGCGAACGCTGGGGCGTATACCAGAAGGGGTTCTCGGCGCCGTCGACCGCATTGTCGTAATATTTGTTGCGATTGCGCAGGATGTCGGAATAGCCGAAATAGTAGCGTGCGCCGGCGCTCACCTCGAAGCGCCCGATCAACACCGCGAGCCCCGCGCCGCCCGCCAGGCCGTACCCCCAGCGGTTGTCGCGTGCGGTCTTGAATTCGTACTTGCCGCGCCACGGTTCGACGCCGTTCTCGCGGGCGACGTCGTTGACGTAACTCGAATCGAAATTATAGGAGAAGGTCAGCGCCGCTTCCAGATAGACGCGCAGGTGACGCCGCGCCAGATAGAAGTGGGGCTGCCACACGAGCGGCACCACGAACGAGTTGAGCTTGCGCGTATAGTAGACGTAATCGGCTTCGTTCTCGGTGGTCGAGGCGAAGGGCGCATAGGCGAACCCTCGCTGCAAGAATTCCAGATCGACACCGACGCACCCCACGAAGCGCGTGGCCGAATAATAGCGCCACGAGAAACCGCCGGAGAAGCGTCCGCCGACGGATTTCGTCTCCTGTGCAGGGTAGAAGCGGGCCGTACCCGTCCCGAAACCGCCGAAGACGCCGACCGTGTGCTGCGCACGGGCCGCGGAGGCCGCGAGCAACACGGACGCACAAAGAGTTATGAACTTCATCGTTTTCATCGTACACATTTAGAACGAGTTGCCGAATCCTCCCAACGCACCGCCCATGCCGCCGGATCCGCCCATGCTGCCCAGACCGCCCATCGCGCCGCCGAAGCCCATGCCCGACGAAGACTGCCCCTGCTGGTCTTCCTTGCGGTTCTTGCGGTTCTGCTGCTGCTCGTCGAGGTATTTCGACAGCCGCTGCATCTCCTGCTGTTCGAGCTGTTCGATCAGCGACTCCATCGTAATGGGGGCGAACAGTTCGTTCATGTCGATATCGAGTTCGACCTCCCAGTTCTCCTTCGTGGCGAAGGTCGACTCGCCGTCGGCGTTGACATACATCTCGGCCCGCTCGGGCTGCCGCCGTTCGACCAGGTTGCCCGAATCCCAACGCCCGTTGCCGTTGAGATCCTCGATGACGCGCAGCCGGATTTCGCCCGCCGGTACATAGTCGAACCGCAGATCGCCCGTCGTGACGTCGCGCCGCTCCTGCAACAGGCCGTTCGACCCGTTGAGCAGCTGCACGACATACTTCGCATCGGGAGCCTTGCCCTCGACGTGCAGCCGGATCGTGGCGAATTTCTCGGGGTCGGCCACCGTATAGGTGCCGCGCAGCGAATCGTTCTGTTCGTTGGCGATACTCTCGAAAGCACCCGGCGGCACGAGCAGCTCGTACTTGCCGCCCAACTGCCAGTCGGATTTCAGCCGCCAGACACGCATGTTGGCCGTATCGCGTTCGAACCGCACCTCGGCAGGACGCGGTTCGGGCTGCTGCTCGGTGGTATAGGTGAGCTGCACGGCCGCGGAATCGAGTTTGCGCAGCGGATAGTCGAACTCCAATTTGAGGTTGTCGAGCGGATTCACGTCGCCCGTGGTCGAGAGGTTGACCTTGAAGGGGTTGGGCTTTTCCGGCTCCTCCCACTCCTCGCCGGCCGCTTCGGCGCGTTTGCGCTCGCGTTCGAGCTTTTCGCGCTCCTTCTCCTCCGACTTGCTCTCGATATACCGCCATGCGAGTTTCAGCGGTTCGGTCACCTCCTGCAACCTGTTGACCGTATCGTGTTTGAAATAGGTGATCTCGCCCTTGATCGTATCGGGAAGCGAGGCCGAGGGCACGTCGAACCACAGAGCCACCGTATCGCGCCCCACGGTCTGGGGATCCCAGATGACCCGCTCGGCGGGGATGCTGTCGAACCGCAGGCCGGTGACTTCGGGATGCGCGGCGCCGAAATAGAGCATGGCCTTGTGCCGTGCGGGACGTTCCGACTGCTGGAGCGTCTGCCGTTTGAAGGCCACGTCGGTGAACATCCGCATGAAGACCTGCGGATCGGCCGTGACGTAATGGCGCAGCGAGTCGTACCAGACCGAAAAGTCGGGCATCAGCGCGGGGTTGATCAGACTGTCCAGAAAACCCACCTTGTCGATCGACGGTTCGTACATCTGGTTGTCGTTGGTATCCTGGAAGGCGTAGACGCGGTAGGGAACCGGTTTGAGGTTCTGCGCCAGGAAAATGCCGTTGGTCTCGGCGCGGGCGATGACCTGCGGCTTGTAGTTGAACAGCGTCGAATCGTACTCTTTGGGTTCGGGAACCGAGTCGGCGATGTAAAAGTAGATGAAGCTCTTGCTTACGCTGTCGGCCTTGTAGGCGTCGACCGTATAGCCCGACAGCACCATCGAGTCGATCTCGGGTCCGGTCGAAAAGACGTAACGCATCGAGTAGAGGGGGTTGCCCTCGTTGTTGTCGCAGATCGCGCTGCCGAAATTGAGCGCATAGGTGGTATTCTCCCTCAGCGTATCGCGCAACTGAACGGAGATTCCCCGCCCGCGCAGGGTGATGGTGGGTTTCTTCTTCATCTGCGGCGAGGTGAAGAACTCCTTCTGCTGATCCTTGATCTGGACGAACTCGTCGAACTCGATATAGATCTTGCGATCCTTGAAATTGGTCGTGAAGTTGTCGGGCGTCATCAGCGTGATGACGGGGGGCAGCGTATCCTTCGGGCCGCCCGTGGGCGTCATGATCGTGGCGCAGCGCCACAGAAACGCCGTACAGAAGAAGACTGCGAGCGCCGCGCGCCCCAGCAGCGGGACGAAGCCCCGTCGTTTGTCCTTATCGCTTGTTCTCATCGCCGTATATTCCGATTGTCGACGCCCGATCCCTGCGAACCGGACGAATCGCCGCCCGTTTCACCGCCGGTCTCGCCACCAGTCTCGCCACCAGTCTCACCGCCAGTCTCGCCACCAGTTTCGCCGCCGGTCTCGCCGCCGGGATTGTCGCCGGGATTGTCGCCGGGATTGTCGGGCTCCTCGACATAGAAGTCGTTGAACATCCGCCACGTGCCGTCGACATATTTTTTCATCTGTTTCCACGGGCGGAAGATGACCGACGTGAAGAGCTGCGGCAGATTCTCGCCCAAATCCTGCTGCCGATAACCGTAGAGCCGGTTCTCGGTATCGACCGCCACGACCACGACGGGCGTACTGCCCACCCGCATCAGCAGCAGATCCATGTCGACCGAGTCGACGCGGTAGGCCGTACCTTGCACGGGCGAAACGCCCGCCTCGTCGGTTCCCTTGCGCGTAAGGACGCCGTTCAACGCATCCTCGTAGGTGGCGACCGTCCACGTCACGGTGTCGGCCTCGAAGGCATAGGCGACCACCCCCTGCGCCGGTTTCAGCTCGGCGGCCGACTCCGTCTGCACCCAACTTTTGAGGATCACGTCGGTATCGTAACCCACGCTCTTGAAACAACCGCCCAGCAGCAGCGCGGCGGCGGCATATAGTATCGTCCGTTTCATTTCGTCTTTCGTAACAGGTTATCGCGCAGTTCGCCCATCGTAAGCCCCAGCACGGGATGAGGCCGCTGGCGCAGTACTTCGCACAGCGGCGTGAGGACGAACTCGCGCTCGGCGATACCCGGATGCGGGATCGTCAGCTCGGGCGTGGAGATCACCTCGTCGTCGTAGAGCAGGATGTCGATATCGATCGGCCGCGAGACGTAACGCTGCCCCGTAGCGGCCCGTTCGACCGCCTCGGCGGCACGGTTGCGCCCCAGCTCCCGCTCGATGCGGTGCACCTCGGCGAGCACCTCGTGCGGCGCGAGATCGGTGTCGGCCACCAACACCTGATTGACGAACGGCTGTTCGGCCTCGAAGCCCCACGGGGCGCTCCCATAGCAGTGCGAACAGCGCAGCACGGCTCCGATGCGGGCGTTGACCAACCGCTGCGCCGTGCGCAGACGCTCCTTCACGTCGCCGACGTTGCCTCCCGTCAAAAGTACCACACGTGCCATAATCTCCTCCCTATTTTCGTCGAATCTGTTTGCTGACGCTCAGCGCGAAGTGCGTAAAGACGATCATCGGATTGCCGTTCTGCGTGATCTGACGCATCGCCCGTTCGATCTCGTCGAGCAGGAACTCCACATTCTCGTTGCCGATAAAGGGGGCGAACTTCCCGCAAAAATCGGCTTCGGCGCCCCACAGGTAGCTGATGTCGGCCAATCCGGCGTGGAGCATGTAGCTCTCGCGCAGCAGACGCGCCGCGTGGCGCAGGAACGCCCGCTGCTGTTCGCGCGAGAGATGCGCCACCTCCTCGGCCCACGACACCAGTTCGAGGTGTTTGTCGTTGTAGCTCAGCCGCATGAGCGAGCAGAACAGTCCGAAGCAGTCGCGCGTCAGTTCGTCGTCCTCGCCCGCCAGCAGCCGTTGCAACGTCAGATAATCGCCTCCGGCCAGCCGCGCGAGGTTGTGCAGCCGCGCCGGATCGCTCTGGCCGTGCCGCGCCGCCACCGCCTCCAACACCTCGGTCGAAATGCGCGGAACGGCCACCTCCTGCGTGCGCGACAGGATCGTCTGCAACAGCCGGTCGGGAGCCTCGCTCACCAGCAGGAAAACGGTCTTCTCCCACGGCTCCTCCAAAATTTTGAGGATCTTGTTGGCAGCCTCCTCGTTCATCGTCTCCGGCAGCCAGACGAGCATCACCTTGTACTCCGCCTCGAAACTCTTGAACGAAAGCTTGCGGATGATCTCGTCGGCCTCGCGGGCCGAAATCGCGCCGCGCAGCGTCTTGCCCAGGTCGAGCGCGTCGTACCACTCCTGCGGCGAGAAATAGCCGTTCGAGCGGGCGAATACCGTGCGGAACAGCGGCAGGAAGGCATCCGACGTAATCACTTCGCCCGACTTCTTGCCCTGCTTGTTGACCGGAAAGACCAGATGCAGGTCGGGATGCGCGAGGGCTGCGATCTGCCGGCAGTCGGGACAGACGCCGCACGAATCGCCGTCGGCGCGGTGCCGGCAATTGAGGTACTGGGCGTAAGCCACCGCCAGCGGCAGCGTGCCCGCACCCGCCGCCCCCGTAAAGAGCTGCGCATGGCTCACGCGCCCCGCCGCGACGCTCGCAACCAGTCGCCGTTTGAGCTCCTCCTGACCGATAATATCCCGAAACTGCATCTTGCGTCAACGTTTTTTATTCCGCTTCACCGCCCGCACCGTCTGCACGACGGCGATCGCGACCAGCCCCATGACCGAGGCGGCCAACACGCCGTTGCGCACGACGCCCGGCTCGCTGTAAAGCGCCCGGACACCCACGATGAAAATAGCGAAACTCAGCGACAGAATCAACAACTTATTCTTGGTTTCCATCTTTTTCTCAATTCATCGTTTCACGACCGATCGCAACAGCCGCCCTACGTCGATATGCTCGCGCCGCACGGCGAACAGGCCGAACAGACCGAACAACACGCCGTTCACCGCATATTCCGCGCCGCGCACGGGGAGCCAGCGCGCGAAAACCGCACTGGCGAAGAAAACGCCCAGCCCCAGCGCGACATACTCGCCGATACGGCGCAGGTCGTAGGGCGTGGGGTAATAGCGCCGGTTGAGCCAGTAGCTCACCCCGACCATCGCCGCTTCGCTCGCGAGCCGCGCCCACGCCGCGCCCACGTAACCCAGCGCCGGAACGAGCGCCACGTTCATCACGACAGTGAAGAACAACCCCGTGAAGGTGACCCACACGGCCAGCTGCGTCCGCTCCTCGCGCTTGTACCAGAACGAGAGGTTCAGCCACACGCCGCTCAGGACATTGGCCCCCAGCACCACCGGCAGGATGAAGATCCCCTCGCGGAAATCGGCCCCCACGATCAGGGAGAAGAGATCCTTGAAGAGGGCGATGCCCAGAAAGATGAACATCGAGGCCATCACGTAGTATTTCATCGCCGCGGCGTTCATCGCCACGAAGTCGCTCTTGCGGTAGTCGGCCAGAAAAAAGGGTTCGGCCGCCAGGCGGTACATCTGCGTGAAGAGCATCATCACCACCGCGATCTTGGTAATGGCGCCGTAAACCCCCAACTGCGCCATCGCCCCCGCAGGGACGAGGTACTTGATCATCTGCCGGTCGATGAACTCGTTGGCCGTACCGGCTACGCCGCTGACGAGCAGCGGCAGCGAATAGACCAGCACCGCGGCCAGCAACCGGCGGTCGATGCGCGGCACCGTGCGGTCGGTCGTCAGCAGGATGACATTGAACGTCACCGCGCTGGCAATGAGGTTGGCCACGAAAACCCACCCGACGCCGAAGGGCGTACCGTAGAGTCCGGCCAGTGCGAACCCGATGGCCAGCGCGACGTTGACCACCACGCCGAGCGCCTTGATCCCCACGAAAGTCATCGCCCTGCCCTGTTCGCGCAAACGTGAGAAGGGCAGGCACGCCGCCACGTCGAACCAGACGACGGCGGCCACGAGCAGCACGTACTCCGGATGCGCCACGTAGGCTTCGCCCATCCACTCCGCCACGCGCTCGCGGCCGAAGGCCGTCAGCAGGAAAAAGAGCGAGGCCGCGAGCAGCGTCACGCCCCACGCGGTGGCGAACAGGCGCCGTTTGCCCGCCCGCGCCCGTGCGGCGATCTCGCCCTCCGTGCCGCCCGCAGCCGCGGCTGCGGCGTCGGCCTTGGCCGCAAAGCGGAAATAAGCCGATTCGAGCCCCATGGTGAGCACCACCAGCGCGAACGGAATCAACGCATAGACGTCGGTAACGATGCCGTAAGCCTCCGGCTCGAACACCCGCGTGAAGACGGGCGTGAGCAGGTAGCTCAGAAAACGCACCGCAATGGTGCTGATACCGTAAACGGCGGTCTGTTTGGCCAGCTTTTCAAGCATCTCTTCTCAATCGCTCCCGCGCACAAGGCGTTTTATTCTGCAAAGATACGAAAAGTCGAGCGCAGAAGCAAGCGCCAGCTTGATTATGCCGAGACGAAGTATCTACGATGAAGTCAAAGATACGAATAAGCGAGAGCAATGTCAAATTTATTTGAACATTGCCGAGCGGGAGTATCTTCGGCGTCAGCCAAAGATACGAATAAGTGAGAGCAAATGCAAACACAGTTTGCGATTTGCCGAGCAGGAGTATCTTCGGCGAAGTCAAAATAAGCTTCTTTGCAGAGAATCCCTAACGGAAACAGCTCGAAAACAGAGCGGGGCCGGCAAAATATGCCGGCCCCGCAATCGTATTTCAGTACACGCCGTCAACGGATGTCGCGGCAGTTGCGTTTCTCCACGATCGTGCCGTCGTCGAGCACGACCATTCCGTTGAAGGCGCGCAACATGGTTTTGAGCGTCGTCGCGTCGATATTATAACAGCGCACGGCCGCACTTCCGGCGAACGAACGATAGGTCACGCCGCGGAGCCGTTCGGGCGTGAGGCAGACCGCCAGAGCCCCTTCGGCCGCAGCTCGCTCCACCACGCCGCGAAAGCGGCGTTCACAGGGAGCGTCCAACCCCTCGGAATCGGTGATACAGAGCATGTAGACCCGCCCAGGGCGAGTCAGCAACGACTCGGTGGCGTCGCCTTCGGCATCGCGCAACGAGAACTCCGAGAGCGTGGGATCGACCTTCGGCTCGTCGAGCTCTTCGGTACGGGTATCGACCCACTCCCAACGCCCGGCATCCTGCCACTCGGTATCGTCGAGCGAAAATTCGTGCAGACGCCCCGTCTGCCGGTCGCGATAGATCAGCACCGTCTTCCCCGCCTGCGGCCCGGGGTCCGCCGAATAGGCGTTCATCGCCTCGTAGATATTCACCCCCACCTTGAAGGGTCTGAAATCGATCAGCGGCAGATGCGCATAGCAGTAGATGCCCAGCCCCATGGCCAAGGAGAAGAAGAGCACGGTGCATCCCTCCTCCGCCTTCGAGAAGGCGAAGATACGGTCGCGGCGGTAGCGCCACCAGACGACGACCGACAGCGGCAGCAACACCAGATTTTTGGCGAACGTCTCCCACGGCGTGAGCTTGACGGCATCGCCGAAACAGCCGCAGTCCTCGACCGGCAGCCACGTGGCGCTCAGGAAGGTCAGCACCGTGAAGAAGATCATCGAAGCCAGCGCGAAAATCGAGATCAGCCGGATGCGCACCTTGAAAAGCAGCATGAGCCCCATCATCAGCTCGGCGCCGCACAGCCAGATCGAAAAGCCGAAACGCAGACCGCTCAGCGATTCCAGCCCGTAGATCGAAAGGTACTCCTGTATCTTGATCGCCGTACCCCACGGATCGACGGTCTTGACGAATCCCGAAAAGATGAAGGTCACGCCCAGCACGATCCGGCAGGCATGGGACAACCATTTGAAAGCCCTGTTACGCATCGGCGGCAGCGTTTAGGAGCGGGGCGAGCGCCGCTTCGATTTTCGAAAAGATCCGTTCGGGCGTCTCCATCGAGCCGTCCGGCGCGCAGCAGTCGACGACGCGGAACGCCGCATCCTCGCGCGCGGCATCGAGGTAAACCCCGCGCACGCGCTGTTGCAGATCGAGCGACGCCTCGTGGATGTCGTGCGCCCCTTGCAGGTAGTCGCGGTCGCCGCCCTCGCGCGCCTGCGTCAGTTTGCGCTCGGTGAACGAAAAGGGAACGTCCAGAAACAGCGACACGTCGGGACGCGGGAGCCGGTAATAGCCGTACTCCGTATCGAGAATCCAGCGTTTGAGCGCACGGCGTTCCTCCTCCGACGAGAGTTTCGCGCACTGGAACGCCACGTTCGAATAGACGTAACGGTCCAGCACCACGGCTTCGCCCGACGCGAGCCACTGCCGGATCTCAGCCGCCGCATCGCCCCGGTCGCCGGCGAAGAGCAGCGCCACCAGATAGGGATCGACCGCCTCGACGGTACCCAGTTCGCCGCGCAGGAAACGGGCGATCAGATCGCCGAAAACCGGCGCGTCGAAACGCGGGAAATGGAGGTAACGGCACGCGACGCCGCGCCGTGCGAAAAGCTCCTGCAACATGCGGATCTGGGTCGACTTGCCCGCTCCGTCCAATCCTTCGAGTACGATAAACATAAATTCAGGCAGTAGATTTATCTTGAATTTTTTTCGTCCATTTCCCCGCCTCGGCACAGCCCGAACTTCGTTCGGCTCTGCACTCGGCTTAACGAAATGGTTCTTTCGCGCTCAGCGCAACATCCTCACGGCACGTTCGACGCCGGCTGCAAGCGCATCGATCTCCCCGCGCGTGTTGTACATCGCAAGCGACGCCCGGCACATGCCCGGCACCCCGTAATGGGTCATCACCGGTTCGGCGCAATGCTGGCCCGTGCGCACGGCGATCCCCAGCTTGTCGAGGATCATCCCCACATCGTAGGGGTGCGTCCCCTCGACCGTGAACGACACGATCGCGCATTTGTCGGGTGTCGCGCCGTAGATCCGCAACCCGTCGACGGCCGAAAGCCGTTCGGCGGCATAGCTCAGCAACTCCCGTTCGTAAGCCTCTATCTCGGCCGGATCGAACTGTTCCAGGTAACGGATCGCCTCGCCCAGCCCGATCGCCCCGACGAAATTGGCCGTGCCCGCTTCGAATTTCAGCGGAAGCGGCGCATAGGTCGTTCCCCCGAACGACACCCGATCCACCATATCGCCGCCGTAGAGGAACGGAGGCATCGCATCGAGCAGTTCGCGCCGCCCGTAGAGCACGCCGATACCGGTCGGGCCGTAGAGCTTGTGTCCCGAAAAGGCATAGAAGTCGCACCCCAGCGCCGCGACATCCGCGCCGCCGTGAACGATGCCCTGGCATCCGTCCTCGCACACCAGTGCGCCCACGGCGTGCGCCGCCTCCACGATCGGACGCAGATCGGGTCGTGTGCCAAGCGTGTTGGACGCCTGCGTGACGGCTACCATGCGCGTGCGGCCGTCGATCAGTCCGTCGAGTCGTTCGGTCATCAACCGTCCCGCATCGTCGAAGGGAAGCATTCGCAATTCGGCCCCCTTGCGCAACGCGACCGCCTGCCACGGAACGAGGTTCGAGTGGTGCTCCATCTCGCTCACGACGATATTGTCGCCCGCCCGCAGGAACGTATCGCCCCATGCGTAGGCCACCGTGTTGAGCGATGCCGTCGCCCCCGCCGTGAAGATCACCTCCTCGCGGTGCGCGGCGCCGATAAAGGCGCGGATACGGTCGCGCGCCGCTTCGTAACGCTCCGTCGCCTCCTCGGCCAGACGATGTACGCCGCGGTGGATATTGGCATTCAACTCCCGATGCAGGTAATCGACCGTATCGATCACGCAACGAGGCTTCTGCGCCGTAGCCCCGCTATCGAGGTAGACCAGCGGGCGACCGTACACCTCGGTCGAGAGCAGCGGAAAATCCGCACGTATCTTTTCAACATCAAACATTCCTACATCCGTTCGAGTTTCGCCACGATCCTCCGATAAAGTTCCTCGCAAAGCGGTTCGACGGCACAATGCGCCGCGATCGCCGCGACGAATCCCTCCATCTGCAACCGCCGTGCCTGTTGTTCGCTCAGGCCGCGCTGCCGCATGTAGAGGATCGCCTCGTCGTCCATCTGCCCCACCGTGGCGCCGTGCGTACACTTCACGTCGTCGGCATAGATCTCCAACTGGGGCTTGGCGACGATGCGCGCGCCGGTCGAGAGTTCGACGTTGCGGCTCGTCTGCTGCGCGTCGGTACGCTGCGCGCCGGGCGCCACGTAGACCAAACCTTGAAAGGCGCCGGTCGCCTCGCCGCCCGCAACGCCCTTGACGAGCGAACGGCTGCTGCAATCGGGTACGTTGTGACTGACCCGCACGCCGACCTCGCAATGCTCCTTGTCCGCAGCCAGAAACAGACCGTCCAGTTCGCTGCGGGCGAACGCACCGTCGAGATCGATGCGGTAACTCACGTTGGCACTCGTCAGCTCGGCCATCGTCACCTCGCAGAGGCTCCCGCCTTGTTGACGGATCGAACATTCGACGAAAGCCTCGTCAATAAACATCTCGACGATAGAAAGTTTCGCATTCTCACCTACATCGATGCTCAATGTCGCCGACTCAGGTTTCGTGTGGACGATGACCAACCGTGCCCAATCGCCCTCACCCACCGCGACGGCATATTCCGTCGGGTCGAGCAACGTATAGACCGGTCCGTCGACCAGCGCAGCGCGTTGGCCGCGCAACGCTTCGAACCCCTCGCCTCCGATCCAATCCAACCGCTCCATCACGCCTCCCTGTAATCGTTGATAAGCCAGTCGTAGCCCTCCTTTTCGAGTTTGAGCGCCAGCGACTTGTCGCCCGAATGGATGATGCGCCCCTTGTAGAGCACATGCACGTAGTCGGGAACGATATAGTCCAGCAGACGCTGGTAGTGCGTGATGACCACCGTAGCGTTTTCGGACGTGCGGAGCTTCGTCACACCCGTGGCGACGATGCGCAGTGCATCGATGTCCAGCCCCGAATCGGTCTCGTCGAGAATGGCCAGCTTCGGCGCGAGCACCGCCATCTGGAAGATCTCGTTCTTCTTCTTCTCGCCGCCCGAAAAACCTTCGTTCACCGAGCGCGACATCAGCTTCGGATCGAGCTCCACGACGGCGCTCTTCTCCTTCATCAAGCGCAGGAATTGAGAGGCCGTAAGAGGCTCTTCACCACGATATTTACGTTGTTCCTGAACGGCCATCTTCATAAAATTGGCCATCGACACGCCGGGAATCTCGACCGGATACTGGAAGCCGAGGAACAACCCCAGCCGCGCCCGATCCTCGATCGACATCGCCAGCAGGTCGTGCCCCTGAAAAGTCGCCGATCCTGCCGTCACGGTGAACTTCTCGTTTCCGGCCAGCACCGACGCCAGCGTGCTCTTGCCCGAACCGTTGGGCCCCATGATCGCATGTACCTCGCCGGCCTTCACGTCGAGGTCGATGCCCCGCAGGATCTCCTTGTCGTCGACCGAAGCGTGTAAATTCTTTACGGAAAGCATATTTCGTCTGTTTAAATTCTACTTTAACCTACCGAACCTTCAAGGCTGATAGATAATAATTTCTGTGCCTCGACAGCGAATTCCATCGGCAGCTTGGCCATCACCTCTTTGGCGAATCCGTTCACGATCAGTCCCACGGCGTCCTCGGTCGACAGGCCGCGCTGGTTGCAATAGAAAAGCTGTTCGTCGGAGATCTTCGAAGTCGTGGCCTCGTGCTCGACGATCGCCGTGCGGTTGCTGCACGCGATCTCGGGAAAGGTATGCGCCCCGCATGCGGAGCCGATCAGCAGCGAGTCGCACTGCGAATAGTTGCGCGCCCCCTCCGCGCTGCGCGCCACCTTGACCAGCCCGCGGTAGGAGTTCTCGCTCCGGCCGGCCGAAATACCCTTCGAGACGATCCGGCTGCGGGTGTTGCGGCCGATGTGGATCATCTTGGTACCGGTGTCGGCCTGCTGGAAATGGTTGGTCATCGCCACCGAATAGAACTCCCCCACCGAATTGTCGCCCAGCAGCACGCAGCTGGGATATTTCCACGTGATCGCCGAGCCGGTCTCGACCTGCGTCCACGACAGGCGGGCGTTCTGGCGGCACAGTCCGCGCTTGGTGACGAAGTTGTAGATGCCGCCGCGCCCCTCCTTGTCGCCCGGATACCAGTTCTGGACGGTCGAGTATTTCACCTCGGCGTCGCGCTCGACGACGATCTCCACCACGGCGGCGTGCAACTGGTTCTCGTCGCGCCGCGGGGCGGTACACCCTTCCAGATAACTCACGTAGGCCCCTTCGTCGGCGACGATGAGCGTGCGTTCGAACTGTCCCGTACCCTCGGCGTTGATGCGGAAGTAGGTCGACAGCTCCATCGGACAGCGCACCCCTTTGGGAATGTAGCAGAACGATCCGTCGGAGAAGACCGCCGCGTTGAGCGCTGCATAGTAGTTGTCGGTGCAGGGCACCACGCTGCCCAGGTATTTCTTGATAAGATCGGGATAATCGCGGATCGCCTCCGAGATCGAACAGAAGATGATTCCCTTCTCGGAAAGCGTCTCCTTGAAAGTGGTCTTGACCGACACGGAGTCCATGACGGCATCGACGGCCACGCCCGCCAGCTGCATCTGCTCCTCCAAGGGGATGCCCAGCTTGTCGAACGTGCGTTTGAGTTCAGGGTCGACCTCGTCCATGGAGCCCAGTTTGGGACGCACCCTGGGCGCAGCGTAATAGATGATGTCCTGGAAATCGATCTCCGGAATGCGGAGGTGCGCCCACGTCGGCGGCTCCATCTTGAGCCAGTGGCGGTAGGCCCGCAGGCGCGACTCGGTCATCCACTCCGGTTCGCCCTTCTTGGCCGAGATCAGGCGCACGACCTCCTCGCTCAGGCCGCGCGGAATCGTCTCGGTCTCGATGTCGGAGGTGAAACCGTACTTGTACTCCCGGCCTTCTATCTCTTTTATGATGTTATCCTGTTCTGACATACCTGTGGAAATATCATGCAAATGTACAAAAAAAATGCAGAACGTACAACGCCGCGCCGCCGGACGGCAAAAATCGCAGCGGCGCGGCCAGAACGTCCCGCATGGCGCGAAAAACGGGCACCCGCACGCAAAATCGCACCGGAGGATGCGGCGGAACCGGAAAACTTGCGTATCTTCGCGCCTCGAAATCATCCCGAAACATCATGGATACCATCGAACGGATCGCCCGCCGCAACCGGCTGCGGGCGGAAGAGGTCATCCGCGACTCGCGGCTCGCGGAGATATGGCGGTCGGTCGGCGCCGAGGTGCGACAGGTCGGATCGCTGCGGTCGGGCCTGCTGATGAAGCACCGCGACATCGACTTCCACATCTATTCGTCGCCGCTGCGCCTGGAAGAGAGCTTCGCGGCAATGGCGCAGCTGGCAGCCGATCCGGCCGTGGGTCGCATCGAGTGCCGCAACCTGCTCGCAACCGACGAGGCGTGCGTCGAATGGCACGCGACGTACCGCGATCGCGACGGTGACGAGTGGCAGCTCGACATGATCCACATCGTGCGGGGTTCGCGCTACGACGGTTATTTCGAACATGTGGCCGACCGGATCGCCGCCGCGCTGACACCCGTGACGCGGCGCGCCATCCTGCAACTCAAATACGACACGCCCGACGACGTGAAGATCGCCGGCATCGAATACTACGTGGCCGTGCTACGCGACGGCGTGCGCACCTACGACGCCTTCGCCGAGTGGCGGCGTACACACCCGCTCACGGGCATCGTCGAGTGGATGCCCTAACCGGCCCATACAGTCGCAGACCGGCGCAGGCCCCCCCGTACCGGTCTGCACACGGTATCCTGTCGTCCTTTCTTCGGGCGGTTCGACCGCGAAACGGAATGCAAAAAAATCCCGCAGAAGAAAAAGAAACCGATTTTATTTGGTAATTCCGCATTTTTGACTTACTTTTGCTCCGCGTTTGCTGAAAGTCAGCGGCACGCATCCACAGAATCGGAGAGGTGGGTGAGTGGCTGAAACCACCGGTTTGCTAAACCGACGTGCTGGGCAACCGGCACCACGAGTTCGAATCTCGTCCTCTCCGCCAGGTTTGGAGCCGACAGGCGGCAACAAAACAACAAATCCTGCAAGACAAATACTTGCAGGATTTTTTCTTTTTCAGGGTATGGCTGAAAACAGCCTAAAACCGGTTCCGGAACAGGTAGCTGAACCTGAAAACCTCCGATCCCGACAGGCAACGATTTATCCGTAATTCTCTTATTAAATATAAAGATCCAGTAAGACAAACAGCGGAGTCAGTAGTTTTACAACCCAATCGGTTACCTACGAAAAGTACATTCAAAATTTTCTTCTACTTGAAGAAGGCCGCCCCTCGGGCAAACTTCCAAGACCTGAAACCGATTCCCATGAAATCGGAGGCGTCCGACGTCCGGTCACAGAACTTGTTCGCCACCACCCGACAAGGATTTCCGCCGTCGACACCGATGGCGACCCTGAGATTTTCGACCTCATAGACGGAGTTCGCTCCGTCGGCGAAGAAGCAATAGATCCCTGCATTCCGCGCCGACACACTCCCTGCACACAGCACGATGCACGCCGGCAAAACCAATTTTTCCATAGGCTTCGAAAAAGTTCCGTCCATACCCCGACGGCCCGAAAAAAAATAGAGAAGCGATGGCGCCGAAAGCTTATTTTAAGTACTGGAATCCGGAACAGTCTCGGGATAAAACAAACAACAGCCCACGCCCATATCCACGGATGGATACGACGCGAGAAGATATCGGCTTATTCTCTTCTCCCGTTGAATTTTCCCGATCGAACACCGAGAATAAACTTACACGTTCCGTGTTTTCAGTATGCCACTGCAAATGCAGAAAACATATCCGGAAAATGCAACCGTTCTCTTCCGTTGGGACTGTACTGCATACCCACAGCTTATTATAATCGTCGTCCGGTTTATAAAAAGCCAGCCGTCCTTCGACAGGACGGCCGGCTCGGAAAAAGAATATGCCTTTTGAAGACCTTATTCCCTATCGCTCATCGAATAGGGAGCGTCTTCGGATTTCGCGCCGCGGCTGTCGTTCGGTTCCGGCCGCATCTCGAAAGCGATCTTCGCTCCGTTCAGCAGCTCGCCGTATTTCAGGAAAGTTCGTTCGAGAGTCTTTCCGTCGAGTGTCATCTTTCCGACATAACGGTTCTCGGGGCCGTTCCCGGGAGCTTCGATCTCCACGGTCTTGCCGTTTTCGAGGTGGATGAGCGCTTTTTTGAAGAGCGGCGAACCCACCGCATATTCGTCCGATGCGGGACAGACGGGATAGAACCCGAGGGCCGAGAACACGTACTAGGCCGAGGTCTGTCCGTTGTCCTCGTCGCCGCAGTATCCGTCGGGCTTGGCGGAGTAGAGCCGGTCCATAACTTCTCGTACCCAATACTGCGCCTTCCAGGGTTGTCCGACATAATCGTAGAGGTAGATCATGTGCTGCGCAGGCTGGTTGCCGTGCGCGTAGTTGCCCATGTTGGCCACCTGCATTTCGGTGATCTCGTGGATGCGCACGCCGTAGTAGCTGTCGTCGTAGATCGGCGGGACGACGAATACCGAATCCAACATCTTCAAGAACTCCTTCCCGCCGCCCATCAGCTCGGCGAGCCCTTCGACGTCGTGGAAAACCGACCATGTGTAGTGCCAGGCGTTACCCTCCGTATATGCGTCGCCCCACTTGTATGGGCTGAACAGCGACTGGAACGTCCCGTCGGCATTGCGGCCGCGCATCAACTTGGTTTCAGGATCGAAGAGGTTTTTGTAGTTCTGCGAGGCCTTTTCCAGCCGCTCCGCATCTTCGGTCCGGCCCAGCTTTTTCGCCACCTGCGCGATACACCAGTCGTCGTAGGCATATTCGAGCGTTCGTGCGACATTCTCGTTGATGCCTGCATCGTAGGGTACATAGCCCAGCGTGTTATAGTATTCGTGCCCGAGGCGTCCCGTGGAGCTTACCGTAGGATGTACTTTGTCGCGTCCCGCGAGCATCGCCCCGTAGAGGGTTGCTACATCCTCTTCGGGTGTCACGCCTTTGAGTATTGCATCCGCGACTACGGATGCGGAGTTGTTTCCGACCATGCAGCCGCGGTGTCCCGGCGAAGCCCATTCGGGCAGGAAGCCGCTCTCGCGGTAGGCATTGGCCAGCCCGGCCTGAATCTCGGCGTTGACCGACGGATAGACGAGGTTCAGCAGCGGGAACAGGCTCCGGAACGTGTCCCAGAATCCCGTGTCGGTATACATGTAGCCAGGCAGCACCTCGCCGTTGTAAGGGCTGTAATGCACAGGTTTGCCCGCAGCGTCGATCTCGTAGAATTTGCGCGGGAAAAGCGTCGAACGGTAGAGGCACGAGTAAAACGTGCGGTACTGATCCGTAGTTCCTCCCGTGACTTCGATACGTCCCAGCACGTCGTCCCAGCGTTCCTGTGCCCGGGCCTTCACCGTTTCGAAATCATCCGTTCCCAGCTCCGTTTCGAGGTTTCGCAGGGCCTGCTCCGCGGAGATGAACGACGAGGCCACGCGGGCCGTCACCTGCTCGCCACGCACCGTCGAAAAGTGTACCTTAGCCACGGCGTGGTCACCTTCGACCGCTTTGCCGCCTTCGGGATAGAGCTCTCGGCTACCCGCCTCATAGGAGGCGGGAGCATCGGTCAGCTCGACGGCCGCGAAGGGCTTGTCGAAGCGGATGACGAACCAGTTGCGGAAATTCTCGGGCACGCCGCCGCTGTTACGTGTCGTATAGCCGGCAACGGTCTGCGCGTCGACGATCTCCACGCGCGAGCCGCGGTCGAAGGCGTCAATGACCACGCCCGATTCCGTCGATTCGGGGAACGTGAAGCGTATCACGGCGGCGCGCTCCGTCGGGGTCATTTCGGCCACGATGTCGTGGTCGGCCAAGTAGACCGAGTAATAGTAGGGCTTCGCCGTCTCCGACTGGTGCGAGAACCAGCTCTGACGCGACTCCTCGCCGAGTTTGTCCCGGCCCCGCACGGGCATCAGCGAAAACTGCCCGTAGTCGTTGATCCACGGCGAGGGTTGATGGGTCTGTTTGAAGCCCCGGATGGTATGCGCTCCGTAGGTGTAGGCCCACCCGTCGCCCATCGGGCCCGTCTGGGGCGTCCAGAAATTCATTCCCCACGGCAAAGCCACCGCCGGATAGGTATTGCCCGTCGAGAGCGCATAGTCCGACTGGGTGCCGACCAGCGTCGAGACGTATTCCGAGGGGCGAATCGCGGTTCCGGTGTCGTGAGGAACATGACCGCAGGCAGCAGCGAGGGCCGCCAGCACGATGAATGCGTATTTCTTCATTATCGGATGGAATTTAACAAATCTGCTTTACCTTCGTTCACCAGTTTGAGTATCAGCTCCCCGAACAGCGTGTTCTGCCATGCGAACCACGCGCGGGTGTAATCCGCAGCGTCGTGGCGCGAGAAGGACTCGTGCATGAAGCCCGTACCGGCATCGGTGGTCATCAGCGAGACGATGCAGTCACGGATTTCCTCGTCGTCGGTGGAGGTGAAGGCCCGCATCATGATGCTCATGGGCCAGATCATCTCCACACCGATATGGGGGCCTCCGATGCCCTCGCCCGCCGCACCGCGCCAGAAGTAAGGATTGCCGTCGCTCCACACGAAGCGGCGGGTATTTTCATAGATCGGGTCCGTGCGCTCCACATCGCCCAGATAGGGCATCGCCAGCAGCGACGGTACGTTGGCGTCGTCCATCAGCTGTCGTCCGCCGAAACCGTCGACCTCGAAAGCATAGATCTTCCCGAACTCCGGATGTTCGACAACGGCGTATTTTTGCAGCGCCGCAGCCACTTCGTCGGCCAGTGCCGTACACTCCGCGGCGAGCTCCTTCTCATTGTTTACGGTCGCCAGAATTTCGGCTGCTTTGCGCAGCGACGTGACGGCCATAAAGTTCGAAGGTACGAGGAACCCGAAGGTCGTGGCATCGTCCGAGGGCCGGAACGCCGAGGCGATCAGCCCCACGGATTTCACCGGATTGCCGCGACCCACATTGCAGCGCGTGTCGAGCTGCCGGTCGGTCGTGCGCAGGAAGATATAGTCCCCGGGCCCCTCCTTCATCTGCTGTTCGCGCAGCGTGCGGAGAACGGCCCGCATGGCATCGACCCACGCGGCGTCGAAAACCGACGCATCGCCCGTCGTCTTCCAGTAGTGGTGCGCCAGGCGGATGGGATAGCAGTGGGAGTCGATCTCCCACTTGCGCTCGAAGACCATCGGATCGGCCTCGGGGAAATCCGTCTCGTTGTGTACGCCCGTCGGCGCGACGTTGAAGGCGTTGGCGTAGGGGTCGATATTGATGAGTTTCATTTGGCGGCGGATAACCCCCGCGATCATTCGCTGCAATTGCGCGTCCTTACCGCACAGCTGCACGTAAGGCCACACCTGAGCTCCCGAATCGCGCAGCCACATCGCCGCAATGTCGCCCGTGTAGACGTACGTGTCGGGATTTCCCGCTGTGTCCTCGCCGTAGTGTACCGTGGTGTCGAGCGTGTTGGGGAAGCAGTTTGCGAACATCCATCGCAGGCGTTCGTTGGTCAGAAGACCGCACACGCGCGCGATCTCCTGCTCCACGGCTTCCGATCTGAAAAGCCGCTTCTCTTCGGCCGGGCGCTGGTCGGCATAGGTTTCCGGCTCGTCCGGACAGTACCACACCTTCGGCTCAGCGCCCATCTCGAAGCGCAGCTCTCCGCCCTTCATCATGTCGGCATGGCCGATCCAGGGCTTCGTGTAGGGTTGACCATTGAGCCAAATACGCTGGATATACTTGTTCTCCGCGGAGTTGTTCTCGGCCACGACCGCAAACGTCCCGCCCGGAACCTTCACTTCGGCCCGATCGAACAGGGGCGATCCGAACCAGTAGCGTCCGCCGGCGGGTTCGACCTCGTACATGCCCAGCGACGAGAGGACGTACCATGCAGACATCTGCCCCACGTCCTCGTTGCCCGAAAGGCCGTCGGGTTCGGCGCGGTAGAGCGTCGTGAGCACCTCGCGCACCTTGTCGGCCGTCTTCCACGGCTGCCCCAGCATCGTATAGAGGTACAACACGTGGTGGCTCGGCTCGTTGCCGTGGGCGTACTGGCCGATAAGGCCCGAAATGTCGGGCGAAGTCTCGGCGCCCTCGACAACGGAACTTACCGTGAAGAGCGAATCGAGCTTTCCGAGCATCTCCTCGCGGCCGCCGAAACACCCGACGAGCCCCTCGACGTCGTGCGGCACGAGCCACGTGTACTGCCAGGCGTTTCCCTCGCAGTAGTCGTCGGCACGGTGCGTCGAGGCGAAGGGGTTGAACGGCGTGCGCCAGCCTCCCTTCGAGTCACGGCCCCGCATGAAGCGCGTCGCCGGATCGAAGCAGTTGCGGTAAGAGTGGCTGCGTTCCGTGAAGTAGTTCGCCTCCTCCGTCCGGCCCAGCGCCTCGGCGGCCCGTGCCGCGGCGCCGTCGGCCAGGGCGTACTCCATGTCGTAGGCCACCGCCTCGTTGAACAGGTCGCACGGGATGTAGCCGTACTTCATCCGCAGGCCGTTGCCCCGATCGGGGTTCATGGCCGTCTTTTTGATCGCCTCGAAAGCTTTCTCCCTGTCGAATCCTTCGATGCCCTTCACGATGGCGTCCGCCACAACAGGAATCCCCGGGTTGCCCACCATGCAGTCGGTCTCGTTGCCCCACAGGTGCCATACCGGCAGGCGCCCCTGCTCGTCGGCCATAGCCAGCATCGTCCGCACGATGTCGGGCATCCGCTCCGGATGCAGGATCGTCATCAGCGGCATCGCCGCGCGGTAGGTGTCCCACAGCGAGAAGGTCGTGTAGTTCGTGAAGCCGGGTGGTGCACGGTGGATTTCATAATCCGACCCGCGGTAATCGCCGTTCACGTCGCAGAACACGGAGGGCGCCACCATCGTGTGATACAGCGCCGTGTAGAAAATCCGCTTCGCCGTCTCGTCCTCCGTCGCGATCTTCACCTTCGACAGTTCGTCGTTCCACGCCTTGTCGGCCGCCGCCGCGGTCGCCTCGAAATCCCATCCGGGGAGCTCCGCGGCGAGGTTCGCCTCGGCGCCCTCGACGCTCACGGGCGACAAGGCCACCTTCACGAGCAACTGCTCGCCGTCGGTCGTCGAGAACGACGCACGGGCGTATTTGTCCCCGACGGTTTCGAACTTTGCAAAGGGTTTCGAGAACTCCGCCGCGAAATAGACCCGCTGGTCTTTGGCCCAGCCCGTCGAGTAGCGCCATCCGCTGATGCGCGTGCTGTCGTCTGAGAAGCGGAAGCCCGTATCGGTCGCCTTGTCCCAGCAGCCGCCGTTCTCCAAGTCGAAGACCACGGCCGCAGCGTCCGAAGCCGGGAAGGTGTAGCGATGCAGTCCAACGCGGGGCGTGGCCGTCATCTCGGCCGTGACGCCGTAGCGCGTCAGCGGAACCGAGTAGTAACCCGGCCGGACGATCTCCCGCGTGCGGTCGGCATAAGACCAGAGTCCCGACGACGGATCGTCCTCCGTGCCGCGGGCATAGGTCACCTCGCCCACGACGGGCATCACCGTGACGTCGAACAGGTCGCCGATCCCCGTACCCGAGAGGTGCGTGTGCGAGAAGCCGATCACCGTCGAATCCGACCGGTGGTACCCCGAAACCCAGTCCCACTCCTGCGGAATGCTCGTGGGGCCGACCTGCACCATGCCGAACGGCACGTTCGCCCCGACGAAAACGTGGCCGTGGCCGCCCGTGCCGATCTTCGGATCCACGAAGCGGGTGAAATCGCTCTCCGCAGCGGGCTGCGAAGGCGAGCAGGCCGCCGCGAGAAGCAGGGCCGCCGCCGGCAAAAAGCTGTATCTCCGTTTCATAGTCAAGCGTTATTTGTCGTTTTTCAATTCGAATTTCAGTCGTCCGCCCCCGAGCAGTTCGTCGTGCGAGAGGCGGTACTTGCCGAGCGGTCTGCCGCCGAGCGTCATGCGGCCGATGTAACCGGCGCCGTCCGCCGGCCGCTCGGCCTCGATCACCAGCGGGCCCCGCTCCGTCGCGATCTCCACGCGGTCGAACACGGGGGCCGTCAGCGTATAGTACGGCTCGCCCGGGCAGTCCGGATAGAATCCCATCATCGAGAAGACGGCCCAGGCCGACATCGTACCCGTGTCGTCGTTGCCCGGAATGCCGTCCGCGGCGGTCGTAAAGCAGGTGTCCAGCAGACGGCGCACCTCGCGCTGCGTGCGCCACTCCTCGCCCGGAAAGCGGCTGAATAGATAGGCGTAGGCGATGTCGGGTTCGTTCGCCGGGTTGTACAGCCCCTCGTCGAAGACCATTTGGAGCTTGTCGACGAACTTCCGCCGGCCTCCCATGAGTTTCGCCAGCCCCTCCACGTCGTGCGGCACGAAGAAGGTGTAGTTCCAGGCCGACCCCTCGTGGAATCCCGGCGCGGCCGTGAAGTTCTCGCCCGCCTTCGGGTCGAAGGGTTCGAGGAACGTCCCGTCGTCGTTGATCGGCCGCAGCGTCCCGAACTCCCTGTCGTAGTAGTGTCTGTACCCCAGCGAACGGTCGCGGAACAGACGCGCGTCGTCTCCGTGTCCGAGCGAGTCGGCCAGAAGCGACAGCGCATGGTCGGCGACGTAGTACTCCAACGCGTGCGACACGGAGGTATCGCCCGCGAGGTCCTTGGCGTAGAAACCCAGCGGAATGTAGCCCCGCTCGACATAGGGGTCGATGTCCGGCCGCAGCCGGTTCTGCGCTCCGGGTGTCGTGGCCGACTTGCGGAACGCCTCGTAGGCCGTCGCGACGTCGAAGTCGCGCAGCCCCTTCATCCACGTGTCGACGATGACCGGAATGGCCGGGTCGCCCTCCATCGTGAAGGTCTCGCGGCCGTACAGCTCCCACTTGGGCATCCACCCCCACTCCTCGTACATGCCGATCATCGAGCGCACCATGTCCGCCTGCCGCTCGGGATAGACCAGCGTCAGCAGCTGGTGCACGTTGCGGTAGGTGTCCCACAGCGAGAAGACCGTATAGCGTTCGCCGTCGGTAACCCCCACCTCTCCCGAATGCTCCATCAGCGGGTATTCCCCGTTGACATCGCTCAGGAGATTCGGGTGGATCAGCGCATGGTACAGCGCCGTATAAAACACGGTCTGCTGCTCCGCCGTGCCGCCCTCGACGCGGATGCGCGAAAGGTCGTCGTTCCACCGCGTGCGGGCCGCCACGCGGATCGCGTCGAACGACGTTCCGGCGGGCTGTTCGGCGTCGAGGTTCCGGCGGGCGTTCTCCGTGCTCACATAGGAAATGCCCATGCGCACCTCGACCTGTTCGCCAGCCCGCAGGTCGTCGAACGTGAACCAGTAGCCCACGTCGTCGCCCGCCAGTTCGCGGCCGTACTCCGTATAGAGCTTGTATCTGCCGTTGTCGGGCGTCCACTCCGCCTCGACGCCCGTCATCGGGCGCTGTTTCTTCCAGTAGCCCGACGACGACGGGGTTTTCGTCACGCGCAGCACGAAATACACCGGAAACACCTTCTGCGGGTTGTAGCAGAACGTCCCCAGCAGTTTCATGCCCTCGATCTCCGTGGCGCTCACGCGGCGCACCGCCGCCCCCGACTCGTTCGTGAGGCCCTCGCCCAGATTCAGCAGGATGTGCCCCTTGCCGGCGGGAAACGTGTAGCGCTCGGCCGAAGTGCGCGCCGTGGCCGTCGCCTCGGCAAGAATACCGTACTTGTCGAGGCGCACCGAATAATAGCCCGGCGTAGCCCGCTCGTCGCGGTAGGCCGTGCCGTACTCCCGATAATCCACCGTCAGCGGCCCGCTCGTCGCCATCGTCAGCAGCGACCCCATCTCGGGACATCCCACGCCGCTCAGCGCTCCGTGGGCGAAGCCCGTGAAGAATTCGTTATGGTACTCGTAGGGCGTCGACCACCAGCGGGCGTCCTTGTCGTAGACGTTCGTGTCCGAACCCATCACGTTGAACGGAACCACCGCCATCATGCCGTTCGGGCACAGGGCCCCGGGGTGGGTCGTGCCGAAGTCGGTCGTGCCGATGAAAGGATCGACCTTATCGGCAGGAGTCTGGGCTCGGGCAAGTCCCGCCGTAAACAGAAGCGCTGCGATGATGATTCTTTTTCGCTTATTCATAAATGACCGGTCAGCAGTTTGAGATGTTCATCGGGCAGGAGCCGCAGGAGCCGGGCCGAAGCCGGAACGAGCAGCGTCTCTCCCTGACGGATCGGCATCTCGTTCCCTTCATCGTCGCAGAGCGCCCCGCTTCCTTCAAGGCACATGACGATCAGGAAGGAGTCGAGCTCCGAAAGATCACGGACAAATGCCCGATCGAGATCGTAAAGCGAAGTTACGAAATAAGGACACGATACCAACGGCACCTCCCTGTTTTTCGCCGCGACATAATGGGAGCGATAGTCGGGCAGCACGGTGTAGTCGATAGCGTCCTTCGCCAGCTCGGTGTGCAGTTCGCGCGGTTTCCCGTCCGCCCCCGTACGGCCGTAGTCGTAGATACGATACGTGACGTCCGAAGTCTGCTGGATCTCCGCCACGAACGTTCCGGCGCAGATAGCATGAACACGGCCGGCAGGCAGGAAAAACAGATCGCCCGCAGCGACGGAATAGTCGCACAGGGCATCGGTCAGCGTATGGTCTGCGACCTTCCGTTCATACTCCGCAGGAGTGAGTTGTTCCGAGAAACCCGATTTCAGATGCGCCCCCCGATCCGCCGCCACGACATACCACATCTCCGTCTTGCCGTTCTTGCCATGCCGCATCCGAGCCAGTACGTCATTGGGGTGCACCTGGATCGAAAGGTCCTGACGGGCGTCGATGAATTTCACCAGCAGCGGAAATTCCGTACCATGCCGTTCGTAGACGGCATGCCCGACCAGCTCCCCTTTGAGCTGCCCGATCAGTTCCGGCAGGGTCATGCCGGCATATTCCCCCTCAGCGACGACCGATTCATCGCCTTTCACACCCGACAATTCCCAGCTCTCGCCGATATCGGACCGGTCGACGGCAATACCCTTATAGGATGCGATCCTGTTCCCGCCCCAGATCATGCTTTTGAGGAGCGGGGTAAATTTAAAAGCCCTCATTGTCTATTATCATTACAGTCCAATTGACTTAAAGCAAAAGCGTATGCACCGACCGAAATGGCCTGACTGGCGCCGAGTTTCGAAATCGTGACGCCGATGCGCTTCTGCGGGTCGTAGGCCACATAGCGGTCGGTGCCGTAAACCTTCAGCGGCTGCAAGCGGCCTTTGGCGAACTCACGGAACTCCGCCTCGTCGTCCAGATCGTAGACTTTCATCTGCACGCGGTTCAGCTCGTCGCCCGAGAGGGTGTGCATCTTCGCGCGGAGCTCTCTCAGCAGGCCCGGCATGATCCATTTGCGGGCCGCCGTGATGCCTCCGCCGATGACGACCAGACCGTCGATGAGCGTCACGGCCGCGGCCATGGCGTCGCCGGCGATCTCGCCCATTTCGGCGAAAGCCTGACGCGCCGCCCCGACGTTCCCCGGGCGCTTGCCATCGGCGATGTCGCATATCTCCCTGGGTTCCAGTCCGTGATTCGGATCGCCCGACAGTTCGCCGTAGACGCGCTTCACGGCACGAACGGAGACTCCGTCCTCGACGATGATCTCCGGCATCTTCTTGTGCCGCAGGCAGAAGGTCTCGACGCACGAGTTGTCGCCGCGGTTGAGGCGATTGTCGATCACGACGCCCACGCCGAAGCCCGTGCCGAAGGTGTAACCCACGAGGTTCTTGTAGCGTTTGGAGCTGTTCAGCGCTTCGAGACGGGCGTTGACCTGAGGCAGGGCTCCGCCCAGCGCCTCGCCGTAGGCGAACAGGTCGCCGTCGTTGTTGATGAAGACCGGAATGCCAAACGTTGCTTCGAGGAACGGGCCCAGCGCCACGCCGTCGCGGAACGACGGGAAGTTGGGAAGATAACCCCCGATGACGCCGTTGGGGTAATCGGCCGGGCCGGGGAATGCGAACGAAATGGCCACGGGTTTCTCCGAAAGGCATCCGATGACGGCCCTGAACCCCTCGACCATCGCCGCGAGGCACTTGTCGAGATCCTCGGCATGAGACGGAAGCGTGATCGGCTCCACGATGAATTTATTGGCCTGTATGGCTCCGAACACGAGGTTCGTGCCGCCGGCGTCGAGGGTGATCACCACCCGATTGTCACGGCTGTACATGTCACAGGATATTATGACGCTTCGTGAACTCGACGATCTCCGGAATATAGCCGAAGGCAAGGCCCGTCACCGTGTCGGCGCAGCCGTAGTAGACCGCCACGCGCCCCGTCGCGGGGTCGTGCAGCGCGGCGCACGGGAACGTCACGTTCGGCACGTCGCCCATGCACTCGTACGGCTCGCGCGGCGAGATCAGGTAGGGGCCGCTCCGGGCCGTGACCTTCCACGGCTCGTCCAGATCCAGCAGCGCCGAGCCGAAGGCGTAGACGTAGCCGTTGCACGAGCGAAGCACCCCGTGGTAGAACAGCAGCCACCCCTCCGAGGTTTCGATCGGAACGGGGCCCGCACCGATCTTCATGCACTGCCACGCCGAGACTTCGAACGCCGCGGGCGACATCACGTGACGGTGGCGGCCCCAGAACTCCATATCGGGCGATTCGGAGTAGAAAATATCGCCGAACGCCGTATGGCCGTTGTCGCTCGGACGCGAGAGCATGGCGAACTTCCCGCCGATCTTGCGCGGGAACAGCACCCCGTTGCGGTTGAACGGGATAAAGGCGTTCTCCAACTGGTGGAACGTCTCGAAATCATCCGTCCACGCGATACCAATCGTCGGGCCGTGGTAGCCGTTGCACCACGTCACGTAGTACTTGTCGCCGATCTTCGCCACGCGCGGATCGTAGCCGTAGACCCACTCCCCGATCTCGGGGTCGGCGCCCGTCAGGCGGAAGTCGGCCTCGTCAATGTCCCACCTTAGGCCGTCGGCCGAGAAGCCGACGTGCAGGCGCATGCGGCGGTTCGTGTCGTCGCAGCGGAAAACGCCGGCGTAGTTGTACCTGCCTTTTTTGAACGGCACGACGGCCGAATTGAAAATACTGTTCGAGGTCGACAGGGCGTCGCGGCCGATGATCGGGTTCTGCGTGTAACGCCACAAGACCTCTTTCGAACCCGCAGGGCGCTCCTCCCACGGCATATCGGGCAAAGGCTCGCCCGCAATTTTCAGTGCATTCATATTACTTGTCGTTTGGTTTGTCGTCATAGGTAAATGGAACCAGCTTCGTGATTACGAAGGCCGGAACGGTGGCCAGCATCACGGCAACAAAGAAAAATTTATAGCTCAGCATATCGCTCAGGAAACCCGAGGCCATGCCCGTGAGCATCACCGAGAGGTTCATGATCCCCGAGGCGAAGGCGTAGTGCGCCATCTGGTGACGGCCGGGGCAACCTGCTGCATCATGAAGAGCGTGAGGCCCACGAACCCGAAGCCGTAGCCGAAATACTCCACCACGATGCCGCCGCCGACAAGCCACATGCTCGAAGGCTGGAACCATGCCAGGAGTGCATAGACCGCGAACGGCAGATTGAAGACGCAGCAAAGCGAGAACAGCGTGCGCCGCAGGCCCTGCCGGGCGATGTAGTACCCCGCCAGCATCGAGCCCAGCAAAAAGGCCCCCGCACCGAACGTACCGTAGTAAAGGCCGATCTGCTGGTTCGTAAGACCCAGACCGCCAGCGGAGGCGTCGGCTTTGAGGAACAGCGGCACGATCTTCATCACGAACCCCTCGCCCAGCCGATACAGGATGATGAAGGCGATGTAGTACCAGATATGCCGCTTGGTGAAGAACGCCGCGATAACCTCTTTCAGGCCCGAAAGGCCCTCCCGAAGCGAGCGGCGTTCGGCGGCGCCGCCGCCCGAGGGGAGCGCACGCAGGTGGTAGGCCCCCAGAGCGACGAGCGCACCGCACAGGATGACAAGCACCGCCGTCCACGAACGCACGTAAGCGCCGAACGTCGCCGTACCCTCCGCCGAGAAGCTCTCGTAGAGCCACCCCGCCAACCACACGAGGCCGCCCGTGGCGACAAGTTTGGCAAGGTTGTAGAATGCCCCCTGCCAACCGATATACTTCGCCTGATCCTCCGTCGAGAGTTCAGCCATATAGACCCCGTCGGCCGCGATGTCGTGCGTGGCACCGCTGAAAGCAACCGCCGCGAACAACGCGACCGTAACGGCGAAGAACGACGGCAGGTGCAGCGACAAGGCCGCCAAGCCGAACAACACACCGCTGAGAAACTGCGTCGCGACGACCCAGAATTTCTTCGTACGGTAGAACTCCAAAAACGGACTCCAAAGAAACTTGATCGTCCACGGCCACATGATCAGCGACGTCCAGAAAGCAATCCGGGCATCCGTGACGCCGAGGTCCTTGAACAGCACTGCCGAGACCATGTTCAGAACGACGAACGGCAGGCCCATGGCAAAGTACAGGCTCGTGACCCAATGCAAAGGGCTACGAGGTATCGTCTTCATTTTATTTATATCTACCAGGTTGACAGGTGTAAATGAACCTGTTCGGGGTTAGTCAAACATATTATTCAAAAATCGCGCAGGAGGGAAAAATCATTCCCGACACTGCGCGATTTTCATAAAACCTCAGGGCATCGGTAAATATCTCGAACAATGCCGCATCAATCCGTCAACCCGACCACCAGGCAGCCGGAATACAGGATATCGGTCTGAACATAGAAGGTCATCCACACCGTCGAACCATCGACTTTAATCACTTCGACCTCCGCCTCGACTTCATCGACCAGAATCTGTTTATCCTTTCTGTAAGCCAACTTCAAACCGGGCTTTTTACCCAACGTATTCATGTCATACTCCGGTTTGGTTTTACTCGTAAGATACAAATAATCAGTTGTCATATTCACCGAGTAAGCCCCATAAACGTAGTATCCCCACATAAGATCGTCGTATCCTCCCATGTCCAGTTGCCCTTTGATCTTTTCGCCATTGACCAAATACGTGTGAAGAGGCAACGACTTGAATTCCTCCAATTCCTCATCCGTAAACGGACTTGTCGTTACCGTATTGGACACGGTTACGGCAGCCGTCAGATTGCGGGAATCCGTGACGGTAATCGTCGCTTCTCCCCCGCTCAGACCCGTCACCGTGACCGTCGCGCCGTCTTCGCCGATTTCGGCCGTGGCTATTTCGGGAGCCGAGGAGCTCACACGATAAGCCGGATTGCCGTCCGTGATTCGGAACGTCGTGGTGGCCGGTGCGCCCATCTTCAACGTCAAATCGATATGTTCGGTGTCGAGCGTAACGACGTCCGAATTGTAGACGTTTATTTTCAGCGATTCGTAAGATCCGCCCTTGTCGGAAACCACGACCTCCGTCTTGCCTACGACAAGTCCCGTAACCGTCAGCAGATTTCCTTCGACGGTCGCGGAGGCAATGCCCGGATCGAGCACATTGACCCGATACTCCCCTGCTCCCGATGTGATTTGCAGGCTTTTCGAAGTCTCTTTTTTCAAGTCGAACGATTCCGATTCCACGTTCAATTCGGGAAATTCCGGCAATTCGGGAACGACAATCGGCGAAGGTTCGGGTTTTACCAGCGCATCGTCGTCGCTGCAAGCAGTCACTCCCAGCATAAGAGCCAGAGAGAGGACGGCATATGTCAAATAGTTGTTTTTCATCGTTGATCTTTTTTCGACCGCAGCACACAGGAAAAGGTTCACAAAAAACTTTTTCCTGCGGCTGCGACCTGTTACTGTTACCAATCTTTCGTATAGGTATGACCGTCGAAGAGCATCTCCTCTCCGTAAAGCGTACTGGTCACTCGCTCCAACGCCTGCACTTGGGTCATCTTTTCACTACTCCCCACAGGCGTCGTATCGAACGACCCCGAACGATGGTACGGATTCAATCCATACAGGAAAAGCGTTTTGTAGGTATCTCGCACCTGCTCCAATCTCTCCACGCTCGGCCATAAGGGAGTATAGCTGTTAAAATCAAAAGAGTGAAGTCCGAACCGGCTGGCCGGAAGCCCCGGGAACTGCGCAAGCGATGCCCAGGCACTTTCACTGTAATCGACCATCACATAGTCGATATAATCGCCCGGCAGCCAGGTCTTATCATCCGCCTCGAATTCGCATCCCTCGCCGCTGAGGTCCCAGATCGCACCCAACTGATAGGCGACGACCCATCGGTCGGGCATCATACGCTTTACCCGGAACATCAGATCCGCAGCGGCCTCGGCCGTATTCTCGGAATAGAACCCCGTGGGAGGAGGCGATACCAGAGCGGTATACTCATCGTCGAAGAATACACCGTCCAGTTCATACGTGTCGCAGATGATCTTCAACTCCTTGGCAAAAGCATCGGCCGTCGCGGGTTTGAGGTTGGCCACTCCGGCATGGGTATGATACGGCGTGATGGCCAGAATGACCTTCATGCCACGCTCCTGCAAAGGCGTAAGATACTTCTCAGGATATATTTGATATTATCGTTGACCAATGCATGTACCGTTCCGGTCGTCTCATCGAGAATGATGTTGTCGGAGAATAAGACAAGGGCATCGAACAGATATTTGCCGGAATCATCCAACGTAAAACTGAGCAGATTGAGCGGATTCACGTCGTTGGTTTCCATCACACAGAAAACCTTGGCCGCATCTTCGCCCTTATCGCAGTCTCCGGGATTTTCAACCACATTGAGGAAAATGAGATACTCCGCATCTTCGGATTTCATTTTCAGTTCACCCGAAACGACCTCGGCACGCACCGGAATCACATAGGTGGCTCCTACGGTCTGCTCCGTCGTGAGGGCATAGTCCAAAGTCAGCTCGCCGGATTGCTGGGAACCGGCCGCCAGAGAAAACTTGCCGGACGAAAACCCGACAGCCGTTTCGGGCAGCGCCTCGAACGAGTTGCCCGTCTGCTCGTTGTAAGCCTCGAGCACTTCGGGCGCATAGACCAGCGACACCTCGCTCGCCGTCCCTGACTTTTTCGTGGCACGGAGGTAAAGCGACACACTCCCGCCGCCCCGCTCTCGGACTTCTACCGTCACGAATTCACGCTGCGCATTCTCATCGGTCAGATACCCCATCTGAGTATCGGTGGACACGATGCCGCTCTCATCGGCCGGAAACATATCGATCTCCGTTTGGTTACAACCGCCGGAGAACCCCGCGGCCGCCGCCAGCAACAGGAGGAGAGCATTCCGTTTCAAAAATTCGTATGTCTTCATATAAATTTCGATTTTTCAGGGTGAAACACGTTATTTGGCCGGGAGTTCCACAGCGTTCCATGTCAGCACCTTCGTAGCCGCGGCATCGTTACCGTACTGCGAATAATCCCCGACGGTTGCGCCGCCGCCTTCGTTGAACTTCCAGTAGGCTACCAGATTGCCGTTCAATTCCGGATCATAGAGCTTGTAGAAATGATTTTTCCCGTTGATATCCTCCTCAGCGAGCACCTTGTTCCAGACGCGCACCTCCGAAATATCGCCGTCGAGATAACGCGCATCTTCGTAAGAGTAGCCGATCCAGAAACTGCGCTGCGTTTCGGTCTCGGTGGCATAGTAGCGTCCCCAATCCACGGCGTCCGCAAACCGTGCGAATGTCTGCGGCGTCTTTTTCACTCCGTCGATATAGACGTTCACCTCATGGGTATCGCTATCGTAGGTAACGGCAATATGCGTCCAGCGTCCGGTCTTCACCGTCCAATCCGAGGAGGTCAGCTTTTCGTCGACGGTCGTTCCCGCAGGCCGTCCCACGACCTGCAACTGATTGTTCGGAGCCGTATCGCCGAACCGCAGCAGGAAATGGCCTTCGACGCCCATCAAGGTCGAAATGTTCGATCCGCGTCCGTCGGCGAATTCGTCTACCTTGACAAGCGCTTCGGCCGTGAGGCTGCGAAGATTCCGGAGCGGATCCGGATTCCGCCATTCGACACTTACCGCATTCTCCCGCAGGTTGGCAACGACATTGACGAGCGATGCTTCCTTCACCACGAAATAAACGGTACGACGGCTGGCCAGCGTCGCGACATCGGCGCCGTCGATCGAAACCGGAAGCACATAAACCTGCGTTTTGTCGAGCGACAGCAGGTTCCTGAACCGGATCTCCACCTCGCTCGAAGCCGTTTCTCCCGCAGGAATCACGGCCTCCGGATCGGGAATCTCGTAATAATCCGCAGGAAGCATCCCGGCGGAATCCGAATAGGCCGTATTATACCACTCGACCTGCTCCGGATCGGCGACATAGGCGAACGAAATGTCCGAATCGGCAGGCATCGCGAGCTGCGCCTGCAACGTGCGCACATAGCTGTCGGCTTCCTCCTCGACGAAGACCGTAGAGGTTTGTTCGGCCGTATTGTAAATCTTGTTGTCGAAATGCTCCGTATCGTCCTGGCAGGAGACAAGCGCTCCCGATCCGACCAGCAATACGGACAAAAATCCGATATGACGTTTCATGTTCAATAGGTCTTTTTATTTGATCGACGGGTTGAGCGTCGAAATCATGTTACGCATGTTCTTGTAGGTATTGTCGGCATTGAAATAATCCCCCGAGAAATCATAGACCCCTACGGCACGAATCCCCGCTCCCTGCTGGGGCGTGCAGGCCCAGGCTGCCACGGCGTCCATCGCCGGCGTACCGTCGGAGAACGTAGCGTATTTGTTCGTTCCCAAGAGCGGCGTACCGGCTACGACCATGCCATAACGACCTGCATAATCGGCGATCCAGTTCCGGGTCATCAGCGTCGTCAGTTCATTGGTCGCCGTAGCGGTCCGGCCGTCAAGCAGAATGGTCGGGCACCGATCCAGAATGGTTTTGTCCAACAGATTGTCAGGCTGCCCGAAGAAAGTCAACTCCACCCCTTCGTTACGCGAGCACCAGTCTTCGAGAATGCCGATAAAACAGTTCTCGTTTTCCATGTACTCCTTTTTCTCGGCATCGTCCATCAGCACGGTGGATTTCCCCGTATAACTGATGCAAATGCCGTCATAGGGATACTTTTTCAGCAAAGACAATGTATAGGAGAGCGTATCGGTGAGGTACGACCGGAAATCCCGGTCGGGGTCTGCGGGCTCCACGATATTCGTATAGTCGGTTTTCATCCCGTCGAAATCAATCGTATAGACGATCTTCATCCCCTTCTGCTCCCGCAGATAATTCATCTGCTCGATCTCGCTCTGCGTGAGACTGTCGGGATGGATCAGCCCCACGACGTCGATGCTGTCGGGGACGTCGCGCAGATAATGGGCCCGCGACACCGGCACTTTCACGCTGTTGTCGTACCATGCGTAAACCAGCGTATGATCGGTCTTGCGGTATTCGCGCAACGAAGCGAGATACCGGGAATAGAGTTCGGGGTTCTGCTGCTCGACATTCTCATACTCCACCGAGAGGTTGTCCACATCGGTCCAGTCCTCGCAGGAGGGAAGGCCGAATGTCGTCGCCAACAGCAGAGCAGCAGCTATTTCGATTTTTCTTTTCATCGTTCTCAAAAGATTTATTCGTTAACCAATTTCGGATTGCAGTCCCACCAGACATGCGTGGAAAGCCTGTCGCCACCATTGGAAAGGTCTTTGCCGACAGCCCTGTTCAGATTCACTCCGTTGGTTTTGTACTCGTCCGAAGGATAGATCAGACGACGGGCGAATTTCCCGTCGGCGACATCGCCTCCGCTCCGATTCACGGGCGCAGCCGCCAACTTCGGATAACCCGTGCGGCGGAACTCGGCCCAGGCTTCGTGTCCCAACGGGAAGTTGGCGATCCATTTCTGCGTGATGATCTGCTCGAGCTGCAACTCGGGATCCAGAGAGTTCCATGCGGGCACGCACTTCGTATCGGGCACGAATGCGTATTGCCCCTTGGGGTCGTTGTAGGCGCCGACCCTGTTCTGCGAAGAGAGGTAGGAGGCGGCATCTCCGACATTCCACTTCGCGAACGAAAGTTCGACTCCGCGACGATAGAAGTTCTCGGCCGTATCGCCCGTATCCCAGCCGTAAAGCGCCGCTTCGGCCCGCAGGAACATCACCTCCGAAACGTTCATCCACAACAGCGGATCGCTTTGACCGATATTCAGATTCGAATAAGCCTGTCCGCTGGTGATGGGATATTCGTTGCCGATGCGCAGCCCCCAATAGTCATTGGCCGCGTCGGTGAACGTGGACTTTTTGGCATAAGCGCTGATCCGGGGATCGTTCCAGCTCTTCATGTAATTGAGCAGATCGGCCGAGATGCGCGTTTCGCCTCCGTTGTATTCGTAGGCCACCTTGTAAAACGGATTGACGTTGATTCCCGAAAGCTGAGCGTTGTCATCGTTCGAAGTCATTACACCCAGTTTTCCGTCCGTTGTATCCACGGCCTCTTTGGCTCGTTGCTCGGCCGTCGCAGGAGCCGCATAGACCAGCCGCATGGCCATCCGCAGCTTGAGCGAATTGGCGAACTTGATCCATTTTTCGATATCTCCGGAGTAGACCTTGTCGGCAGCCGCCGAGATCGACGAGGTGCGATGTTCCGTCAGCGTGGCAACCGCAGCATCCAGCTCTTCGAAAATCTTTTCGTAGACCTCCCGCTGGGTATCCAGCGGAGCCGTAACCTTCCCGTCCGAACCGATCCGGCTGTAAGGGATCGGCCCGTAGGTGTCGGTCACACGCTGGAAAGCCGCAGCCTTGACGATCTGACCCACGGCAAGGATCGCTTCGTCTTTCGTTGCAGCCTGCAAGCTGAGCCAGTTGGAATAGACGTTGGGAATGATTTCCAGATACATTTTACCCAGCCAGTCCTGCGAAGGATTGAAATAGGAGAACGAGTTGGCCCACACCTGCGAGTCGGCGAAATAGCCGCCCCACACACCGCCCATCAGGCACTCGGTGAACTGATTCAGATGCTCCTCGACGGGAATCACATTGCTCTGCATACCGCCGAGCAGCGAGCTGACGAGGTATTCGTCGCGCTCCGTCTCCTCCGGAGAAACCTCCGCCCAGTTGCGGTTGTAGTCCATGTAGTCTCCGGTACACGAACCCGCCAAAGCTCCGCCCAGGAGGCAGACGCCGAAGCATATCTTGTTGTATGTCGTTTTCATGATCTTCGTTAGAATTTAAGTCTGACATTGAAACCCAGGTTTCGCGTGCCCGGCATCATGAAGTTGTCGATTCCCTGGTAATAATTGCCCGTGGTGGCCACGGCTTCGGGATCGAACGGCGCCTCGCAGTAGATCATCCACAGGTTGCGGCCCACCAGCGAAACCGTGACATCGGCGATGTTCCAGAGCTTCGCCTTCGGAATGGTATATCCGATCGACACCTCCTGCAAGCGGAAGTTCGTCGCCGAATAGGTGTAATATTGGGGAAGGCCCCCCTGTCCGGCGACCACCGAATACCAGTTCTCCGCATCGATCAGATCGCCGTTGACGACGACTCCTCCGAAATCGCGCGCGGCGGCCGTGGCTTCCGACACCCCGTAATAATCCATATAGGCCTGGGTCGCCGAATAGACGATGCCGCCCAGACGGGCCGAAAGCATGAAACCGAAATTGAAGTTGCCGTAGTTGAAGTCGTTGCGCCAGGCCAGATTCGCCTTCGGGAATACCGAGCCGAGTTTGATATCCTTTACATTCGTCGTGTTGCCGACCACCTTGCCGTCGGCATCGACATAGATGTTGCCCCGGCTGTCGCGCCGCAGATCGGCCGTGGAGTACAGATCCCCCAGGCTGCCGCCCTTTTTCAGCAGGAACCGTGCGTAACCCAGCCCGCCGATGTCGAGACGGTCGAGCGTCATCGGTTCGTTGATGACGGGAATCACATAACCCTCCATCAGCTCCATGATTTCATTGCGGTTGGCGCTGAACGTGAAGTTCGACGACCAGCCGAATTTACCCCATTCGTTCGAATAGCCCGCCGAAAGTTCGATACCTTTGTTGCGTACCGATCCCGTCTGAATGTACATCGTGGAATAACCCGACGACGGCGAAATGCCGGGGTCGAAAGTCTGGTTGTAGGTCTTGGCCGTATAAAGGCTCAGGTCTACGTTGAAATGGCGGAGGAAACGCGCCGTCAGTCCCACTTCCCACGAATCGGTGCGCTCGGGTTTCAGCTCGCCCATCGGATAATGGGTTTTGGAAGCCCATTGCTGGTTCGCGTTGTCCCACTCGTAAGTCTGTTGCGCGAGGAACCGCGGAATGGGAAGACCCACCGAAGCGAACGAACCGCGTACTTTCAGATAGGAGATCCATTTCGGCATCGGAAGCGCCTCGGAAAGCACGACAGAAGCGCCTACCGACGGATAGAAGAACGCCGTCTTGGCGGAATAGGGTCCTGCAAGCTGCGAAGGCCAGTCTCCGCGGCCGGTGAGGGTAAGGAAATAGGTATTCTTGAAACCGGCCTCGACCGACGCGAACAACGACTGCGTCTGGTCACGGTACCCCGACTGGATACGCTTGGTCTTCGTATTGTCCAGCTGCATTACGTTGAAGACATTGGCGATTCCTGTGGACATGATCGGCCCTTCGTTGCTGAAAATACTCTGCTGCATGTCCGAATAGGAGGCCCCGATATTGGCATTCAGCGACCAGTTCTCCCCGAACGTCTTGTTGATGTTCACCAAAATATCGGCATAGGTCTGCTTGTCGATCGTACGCTCCAGCATGAAGGAACCTTTCGACAATGCGTCGGAACCCTCGTTCGTCAGCGTGGTGTTCGACGTCGCATAGAGTTTCTTGGTGTATTCGTTGTTGGAGTTGTCGATCCGCACGCGTCCCGACACCGACAGCCAGTCGAGAATCCGGTAATTCAGATTCGCATTCAGCATGTAGCGGTCTTTCTTATTCTCGCGCAGGTTGCGATAGGCGATCCAGTAGGGATTCTGTCCGGTCAGCGCCGAGAACATCTTTTCGGGCCAGTATTGCGTGGCGAGCTTCCGGTCGGAGTCCCAGCGTTCGTACATCCGAATATCCTCCCAGTCGTTCCCGCGCGGGAAAAGGTAAGCCGTCACCAGCGGATTCGAATAGGTTCCCTGGTTCACCATGTTCATGTCGCTCTGCTTGATGTAGCTGGCTCCCACGTCGAGCGTCATACGGTCTTTCAGGAACGACGTAGTGTTACGGAACGTGAAATTGTAACGGTCGTAGTCGTTATTGGGAACCATCCCCTTCGAATTGACCGCCGAAGCCGAGACATAGGTCTGGTTTTTCTCCGTGCCTGTCGAGAGAGCTACGGTCTCGGTCGTCACGACGCCCGTTTGCAGGAAATCGTCGGCCGGGTCATACCCTCCGATCGTAGCGGCGTTCAGACGGGCTCCCCAGCTCTTGTCTACCGACGAGGCGGACGAAGCGAGGCTGCCCGTGCCGTAACGGTTCTGGAATTCGGGCATACGGAACGGACGCAGAAATTCCGTGTTCTGCGATACGGTGACGCTCAGCGCTCCGGCCTTGCCCTTCTTCGTGGTGATGACGATGGCTCCGTTGGCGGCATTGTTGCCGTAAAGGGCCGCTGCGGCGGCTCCCGTCAGCACCGAAATCGATTCGATGTCTTCGGGATTGATGTCCGCGATAGCTTCCGTCGTACCCCGCGAGTCGAACTCCGTACCGCCCTCGCTGCCCAGATTGAACATCGGGATACCGTCGATCACGTAGAGTGCATTCGACGACTGGCTGATGGCCTTGCTGCCGCGCATCACCACTTTCGAAGCGCCGCCCACACCCGACGACGAGGCGTTTATGTTCACGCCGGCAACCTTGCCGTTCAGCGAGTTGATGAAATTGGCGTCTTTGTTGCCGACGATATCTTCGGAATTCACCTGCTGCACGTTGTACGACAGCGCCTTCTCCGAACGTTTGATACCCAGAGCCGTTACCACGACGGCATCGACGGTCTGGGCCTCTTCGCGCAAGGCGAAGTCGATCTGCGAACGCTGACCGACGAGAATCTCCATCGGAGCATAACCCAGGAAATTGACAGTCAGCACGGCCGTCGCGGCAGGTGCAGGAATCTCCAAGGTGTAAGAACCATCGAGCCCCGTGCTCGTACCGATCGTCGTGCCCTTCACAAGAACCGCCGCCCCGATCACCGGAGCACCGGTACGATCCGATACCCGGCCGCGGACCGTAAAGGGTTCGTCAGTATCGGTTCCGGTCAAAGACAACAGGATATTCTGTCCCTCGATACTATATGCGAGCCGCGATCCCCGTATCAACTGATCGAGAACCTCGCGGAGCGGTTGCTTCTCGGCATGAACGGAAATGAACTCCGCAGAGGCATCGATGCCCTCGCCTAACATGAAAAGATAACGGGACTGTCCTTCTATGGCAGCAATAGCTTCGGAAAGAGGAACCTTGTCCAGATTGACGGTCAGCAAGTTATCCTGAGCTCTGGCTGCCAACGTACACACGCTCAGACAAACACATAACACCACCCGTCCGATTAGTCCCTCGATTTTACGAAAAACTTGTTTTTTATTCATACATTTGTAGAAAGATTGGGTAATAGGTTTTGTAGTCTTTCAATGGCGGAGCCGATTACCGGCCTGCGGGTCTGCCAACCCGCAGGCGTTTTTATTTTCAAATTTCAAAGCTCCCTACCGATAATAAACGAGGATCAGGTCATAGGCGACAAACGGTTTTAGGCTGGTTATACAAAAGGGTTTCAATGGATCGTAACAACGTTTTTCTTCGGATCGTGCGTGAAGGTGAAATCCGAAGTATGCTGCAACACGCGCAATGCATGGTCGATGCCGTCTGAAATCCGGATCTTTCCGCTCGCAAAGCCAATGACCGGCATTGTCTGACGGGCAATTTCAATACGCACATTATACGCAGTTTCAAACTTCCGCATCAGTTCCTCGAATGACTGGCCGCGAACGCTGATCAATCCCTCCGTCCAACAAACAGCGTCGAAATCGCGGACTTTGCTGACGGAGAAACGCCCGTTCAACCAATGTGCTTCGTCTCCGGAGTTCAACACGGCACCGGCCCGGGTCGTCCGCTCGGTCAGGCGAAGGGAGCCGTCCAACAAAATCGTCGAAAAGCGTCTCGATTTCTCATCCGCGACGACATTGAAACGGGTACCCAGAACCTCCACATCGGAAGCGAAAGTCCGGACGATAAACGGATGATCCTCGTCGTGTTCCACTTCGAACATCGCCTCTCCCGTGAGTTTCACCATACGCTCATGACGCCCGAAAACGACCGGATATTCGAGACGGGCACCCGAGTTGAGCCAAACCCGCGAACCGTCCGCCAACGTGATATCCACCCGTTGTCCCGCCGGAACGTCCAGAGACGTATACTGCGAGGAAAAGCTATTGACCGTATGCAGGTATGTCAGATAGCCTGCACCGAAGAACAGCACGACCGCTGCCGCCACTCCGCCCAGACGCCGTACGATCCGCGGAAGCCGTCCCCCAAGCCGCACCTTCATGGGCTTATCGCTCCGCTCTGCTAAGAATTCCCTGCACTCCGAATCGTATATCTTCGTCATTTCAAAGACGAACCGGATCTCCTCGAATTCTTTCACATGGTCGGGGGAGGCATCCAACCACTTCACAAGTTTCCGCTTTTCCGCCTCCGAACTTCTGCCTTCGAGATATTTCAATATGTCCGTAGATTCCATTTTTTCAATTTCACGTTTCGTTTCACCACCGGAAAGCTATCGTTCTGCCGGTCTTCTAAATAGTATATTGCACAAGGGGGGGGGTAAGGACAAAAAAATCGGCCGTTTTCCGCAAACAAATATTTTTATAAAATTCATAAAATATTTTCATAATATTTGCCGGTTGGTAATCTGAATATTACGAAAAAAATCCCAAATACAGGGGGGGGGTGCTACCATTAAGAAAAATGTTATAACTTTGACCCAACAAACTCGCGACGCAGTATCCCCGAAAAATGAATCCCGATACGGAAATATTCAACAGGCTCTACGTCAGATACCGGAGTAATTTCATCGCCATTGCCCGGTCATATGTAGAAGATACTGCCGTAGCCGAAGATATCGTCACGGATTCTTTCGTCTCCTGGTGGCTCCGCAGGAATACGCTTCCCGAAAATACCGATCCCCGGAGATACGTCGTAGGAACGATCAAAAAACAGTGTCTGGAACATCTGCGCTCCCGTCAGATACAAACCCGGGCTCACAAAAACCTTCGGGATACGAACGCTCGTATGCTGGCGTATCATCTCGCCAGTCTGGAAAACAATACGACCGAAAATCTACACGCGGAAGAAGTCGTCGAAATCTTGCGCAGGCAGCTGGAAGCGATGCCTACCCTGATGCGGGATATTTTCATCGCCAGTCGCACCGAAGAACTGAGTCATAAGGAAATTGCAGCACGGTTCCATATTTCCGAACGCAGAGTAAAATACGAACTTAAAAAAGCATTGGACACATTGAAAGAGTCGTTCAGGGATTATTTGCCGGCATTTTTCATCCTTTGGGCTATCGACCTGCTGATGCAAGACTATCGTTGAATCCGATCGAGGAGAGCCGCCTCGTATCGGCCTCAATTCATTCATATAAAACGGTTTCCACTCCCGAAGCACCGAAGAGGGCCGTCAGCGTATTCCTCGGGAACACGATGGAAACATCATGCAGCGCCTTCTTGTCCTGATAGGCGAACGATACGTGCTCGAACCGTATGTCGCCGGCGGCCGGCGCCGGCCGTTCGCCTTTCATCTCCGGCTCGTTCACCAGCGCGAGAGTACGCCCTCCGGCAATGGAGAAGCAGCGGAACGCCGCAAAGCCGGTCAATAAATGCGTCGCGGACTTCTCCGAGGTACGTCTCCGAGTATCCCGGCATAGGCTCGTGCTCTTCCGATGGCTCCTTTCCCGTCTTTTGCGTCACCATGAAACTTCACCCGTGAGCGGGTCTCGTCCCCGTTCATTGCCCTCTCCTTGCTTTTCCTCACCGGAACTTTTCAGGCCGGGTTCGAAAGCATCGACTTTTTCAGGGAAAGACAGAGATGCTCTTTCCCGAAACGGCCTCTTAATCCGAGGTGAAAGAGGAGTCACATAGAACATACTTTATTCAGAAAAAAGAGAAAATCATCGGGAAAAGCTATGCTTCAAGACGAGATACGGTAATGATATACCTAAAAAAAGCGATTGACGATATTTCGTCATCATCCTAATTTTGCGGCGTATTTTTTAATATTAAAACGAAAGATGGGTAAAATCAAAACAGTGTCTATTTCCACCATACTGTGTCTAATATGCTGCGTGAATGCAAATGCCCAGATTATCAGAGGAAAAGTGGTCGACGGCACCACTCGCGAACCGCTGAATCGTGCAGCCGTGGAGATACGCTCTTTCGGGGACGACGCCTACATAGCAGGAGGTTCCACCGATGCGAAAGGAGAGTTTGAGCTCCGCCTGAAAGAAACGTATTCCAAAATTCGGGTCTCCGTTACCTTCCTGGGATATAAGCCGGTCCAGAAAGTATATGTCCCCGATGAAAGCCGCAATTATCTCGACTTCGAGATGCAGGAGGAATCCCATACCATGGACGAGGTGGTGGTAAAGGGGCTGAGTCCGGCGGAAAGAGTGCAGCGGCTGGCCTATAACGTATCGTTGGTGGAAACGGCCAAGCTGAAAAACACGACGATGGATCTGTCCAATGTCATCGACAAGATCAGCGGGGTGAAAATCCGCTCCACGGGAGGCGTGGGTTCCGAAGCCAACGTCACCCTGAACGGCTTTTCCGGACGCCACGTGAAAATCTTCATCGACGGAGTGCCGATGGACGGCATGAGTTCGGCTTTCGGGCTGAACAACATTCCGGCCGGTTTGGCCAAGCGTGTGGAGGTATACAAGGGCGTCGTGCCTATCGAACTGGGCGGCGACGCGCTCGGCGGAGCCATCAATATCGTCACGGACAACAGCCGGCGCACCCGGGTCAGCGCTTCCTATTCGTTCGGTTCGTTCAACACCCACAAGACCAACGTTTATGCGGAACATACCTCGAAGAAGGGTCTCTATGTCTCGCTGAATGCCTATCAGAACTACTCGGACAACGATTACAAAGTCAATATCGACCACTACACCAAGTTCGGCGAAACCGGCAACAGCGTAGTCTACGAGGATCTCGTAGTCCGCCGGTTCCATGCCAAATACCACAACGAGGCCGCAATTCTGAAAGTCGGCGTCGTCGACAAACCGTGGGCGGACCGCCTGCTTTTCGGTTTCACCGGAGGCTACGAGTACAAGCAGACCCAGAACGCCTCCAACATGAACTGGGTGTACGGAGCGCGCTACACCACGGCCAACACGCTGATGCCGCAGCTGACTTACGAAAAGAAGTTCAAGGTGTTGAAGGGGCTGCACGTGTCGTTGAACGGAAATTATAATTTCGGTCAGTCCTACGCGGCCGACACGGCCCGTTGCAACTACAACTGGCTGGGAGAAAAGAGTAAACCCAAGAGCGCTCCGGGAGAGCTGGCCTATACCAAATACCGTTATCGCGACAACAACGGCGCAGCCAACTTCCGTATGGCCCTTTTCCCCGCGGACGGCCATTCCGTATCTTTGAGTACCACCTTCACCTCTTTCTCCCGTTCGGGCAAGGACGAAACCCAGCCCACGCCCGAATACGAGCATCCCCAGCAGAGCATGAAAGCGGTTACGGGGCTGAGTTACAAATACGATTACAAGGGCAAATGGAACACCTCCGTTTTCGTGAAGAATTACCTGAACCATCTGGAAGCCTATCTCGATCCGGACGGCGGAAGCGACTATCGGGATTTCAGCAACACCTCCTCATATTGGGCGGAGGTTTGGCCAGCACCTACTTCTGGGGGCAGCACGTGTAGCTGAGGCTTTCGTATGAGTATGCGCTCCGCCTGCCCACCAGCCGCGAACTGTTCGGTACGGGAGACGACATCGAACGGGGAAATTCGAGCCTGAAGCCGGAAACGAGCAACAATATCAACGTCGGCGTTACAGCCAGCCCGATAGACGCGGGCAACCATCGCCTGACGATAGACGCGGCCTTCCAGTACCGCGAGATAGACGACTATATCCGGCGAACCACGAACAACGACAACGGACGCGCCTCTTCGAAGAATGACGGCGGAGTCCGCAACCTCGGCGGAGATTTCGGCATCCGCTATGCGTTCGCCGATCTTTTCTTCATCGGCGGAAATTTCAGCTATATCGACATGCGGAGCATGACCAGATACGTGACGGGCACGCAGCGGGAGAGTAAAAACTACAAGGAACGTATTCCGGCCATTCCCTATATGTACGGCAACGCAGAGGCCGGAATCACGCTGCGCGATGTTTTCCTGAAAGGAGCCACGCTGGATATTCATTACATGATGAATTACATACGGCAGTTCAGCTACGAATGGAACACCTACAACAACCCCGAACTGGATGTGCCTACCCAGTTCTCGCACGATCTTTTCGTGAGCTACAATTTCGGCAGGAAGTCGGAGTTCACGGTCTCGGCCGAGTGCACCAACATCTTCAACGCCCGCCTGTACGACAACTTCAAGATGCAGAAGCCGGGACGCGCCTTCGCCGTCAAATTCGGATATAATTTCATTAAATAACAAATACTAGTGCAAATGAGAACCGATTTCAAATTTTTCAGCTTAGCTTTGTGCGTATGCGCTCTGGGAGCGTGCAGCGACGATGACTCCGATTCGACCGGGACGGGCAGCAGCGGCAGTTCCGATAAGCAGTACGTGGTAATGAGCGGATCGGGAGAGAACAACGGCGCATACTTGCAGACGACCGACGATCCGACGACCGGCACGCTCGACCCTGCAAATCCCGACGGGCGCATCTTTTTCAGCGGGAACAATCCGGACTTCGTAAATTATAACAACGAGATCCTCATCGGCATGAACTACCCGTCGCAGGGAGGTTCTTCTTCGGACTACATCACGATGGCCTGGAAGCTGGTGGACGGAAAGCTGACCCAGCACGGAGGCGGCGTAGCTCTGGACGGAGACGTGAAGGCACGCGGTATCTTCAAGAACTACCTGATCGGCATGTCCGACCAGGCTACCGACTACGACCATTACGAACGTGTGAAGTTCATCGAGTTGAACAGCTTCGGCGCAGCCGTAGTGGACGGAATAATCGACTGCGACGACATGTCCAAGGAACCGCAGAGCCAGATGGAAGGCGAAACATGGGGCGTGGGCGACATCGCCGAGTTCGGCGACTATGTGCTGCTCTCATACAGTACCAAGCACCTGGTAAAAGACGGGGCCAGCGGCGCCAAAGCGAAAGCGACTTACAGTACGGATTTGGCAAACAACCTCTATTTGGGCGTATATGAATTCGACCCCACCGACGCGGACAAGGAATACCTGAAATACCAGAACATGATTGTCCGCAAGAGTGAGGATCATGTCGGCGAGGAGGCCGGACAGATCAAAGGCAATCTGCGTTCGCGCACGGAGACCGGCATCGAAGTGTTGGGCGACGAGATTTATCTGTTCTGCTAGGGCTCCAAAAACTCCGGCAAGGATTATCCCGACGTTCCGTCGGCCGTATTGCGCATCAGCGGCAACAGTATTCAGAACGGCAAACCGGTGGCTATCGACGACGACTATTATGTGAATCTGACCGAAGTGACCGGACACTACATGTGGAAATGTTTCTACATCGGCGGCAACAAGTTCTGCCTGCAACTCTATACCGAAAAAGGAACGGCAGGGTTCGTGGAAGGATCGCACAAGGCCTTCGGTATCTTCGACGTGAAGACCGAGCAATATACTCCGGTCACCGGCCTGCCCGATGCGGACCTGATCTACGATATTGCTCTGGCATACGCCGCGGATACGGACAACAACACCATTACGTTCGAAGTGGAGACTACCGACAGCCAGCTGCCGGCCCTCTATACCATCGGCAAAGACGGGGTGGCTAAACGCGGTATGGAAGTCGACACGGAATCGATCAAAGGTGTAAGCCTGTTGAAGCAGAAATAAACACTCCGTCGTGCACCATGAACAAGGTATTTCGGAAAATACATCTCTGGCTCTCTGTCCCCGTCGGGTTGATAATCACGGTTATCTGCCTCACGGGGGCAGCCCTCGTTTTCGAGCGGGACGTAACGGAAAGCCTCGATCCCGAACTTTACAAGGTCACGTACACGGAAGGGAACGCTCCGCTGCCGCCGTCCGAACTGGTCGCCGCTATCCGCCGGCAGGTTCCGGATTCGCTGGAACTGCTCTCCCTGCAACTGCCCGGCGAACGGGATGGCGTCTGCATGGCGACATTCAAGGGTACGGGAAAGCGTTCGCTGAGCGTGAACCCCTATACCGGAGAGGTGAACGGGTGGACCAAGAGCTACCCTTTTTTCCAGACCATGCGCAAACTGCACCGGTGGCTGATGGACCCGCCTGCCTATAAAGGGGCGAAGTCAGCCGGCAAGGTTATCGTGGGCGTCACTACCCTCGTAATGGTTGTCATCCTCGTCTCCGGCGTCGCGATATGGGTTCCGCGTACCCGCAAGGCATTGAAGAACCGCCTGCTCGTGTCGTGTACGAAGGGATGGCGGCGCTTCTGGTACGACAGCCATGTTTCACTGGGCATATATGCCACCCTGTTTCTGCTGGTCATGGCCCTGACCGGACTTACCTGGTCGTTCCAATGGTATCGCACGGCGGCTTACGGTCTGTTCGGGGTGTCGACGGCCCGTCCCGCCATGTCCGCTCCGCAACAGCGGGGCAAGGAGAAACAGGATAAAAAGCCGGAGTTCGATTATGCGGTATGGGACGCCGTGGTATCCGAACTGCAAGTCCGTTATTCCTCGTACGCCTCCATCTCGCTGACGGCAGGGAAGGCACAGGTAAACAAGCCCGGCAATATGCGCAGCAGCGATACGGCGGCATTCGACGCTCGAACGGGGGAGATCACGTCTGTAACGGCTTACGACGATATTCCCAGAGCACAGAAAATGAAGGGATGGTTCTATGCCTTCCACACCGGCTCCTGGGGCGGCATGACGACCAAGGCGCTCTACTTTCTGGCGGCCTTCATCGGCGGAATCCTGCCTCTGAGCGGATATTATTTGTGGTTGAAGAAAAAAAGACGGCCTTCGAGAAAAAAGGCGCCGTAACCTGTCTTTTAACGGGGAGACGGCCCCTGAGTTCGAAAGATTCATTCCGTCGCTCCAATTCCGAAGCGGGCAGCCTGTTTCCTAGCAAGGCCGAATGGCAAAAACTCGGTTTCGTCTTTTAGTCGATTACGGTACGCCACCGCCGGTTTCCGGCGAAACTACCGGTAGGATTCTGACTGATAGAACCCTCCTGTGGATTACCGAACAGACACATCCCGGCTGCGGTTCTCTCAGCCGGGATGGATTTTTACATGCCGAAGTACATCCGCTGATTGCATGATGCGACCGCACTGTCTATTGTCAGAAAGACAGCGTTTTCCCGATACCCGAGGTCGTAGCGCTCGATGCGCCGCCTTTCGGTGCGTTCCTTACAAGGGGCCTTGAACCCACGAATTGCAAATGCAAACCCGAACAAGCAATATGAGAAGTCGTTTTCCATAGGACAGACCGTATTCCGGTCTGCAAAATCAAAAAAACGCCGGAAGAATCCGAAAACTCTCCCGGCGGCCCTCATCAACGAATCTAAAACGGATTTTTCATTCAGCGGTTGTACTCAGTGCGGAGTACATCCTACCGTCTTCGTCCATCGCAGCCCATGACCGACGACACCGCTGCCGAAGGCCGCTATCACGATGACTCGATTCGTGTATTCGATGCTCAATCGTCGATGTCTATAACGTTGAATTGATTGTCGAATTTGATCTCCAAACCGTTCGACAACTCCACCTCCCACGTGTAGGCGTTGCGGTCGATCTGACGGATGAACTGCCCGGGATAGTTGCTTCCGGAAACGAAGGTTTGGATAGGCTGCGGGACGATGGATGCAGGAACAGGGCTGTATTTGCGCCCAACGCTTTCCCACTGCCCGTCGCTGCGGAATTCGATCTCCGTACGGTCGGTGTAGACCACCTCGTACTCCTTGCCCGTGTATTTCTGCTCCTCGACGGCATATGCCACCGTGAGATCCTTGAAATGCGCGGAGAGGAACTCCTGCGCCGCCTGCGGGAGCTTGTCCACGCTCGTGGGCTTTTCGCGGCCGTCGGCATACGCCGCTCCAAACATCGTCGTCATAAGGAACAGGGTCAAAAATGTCTTTTTCATCGTTCTTTTTGTTTATTTAGTTAGACAATCTCTCGCTGCAAATATTGCCCCCGATTTTGAAAGGAATTTGAAATACGACAATTTATATAACCGTCTGCAAAAAAAACAATCGGCCGAAGGTCAGAAGCGGCCCCCGAAACAGCGTTTCAGGGAGGGGGGGGGAGACGTCGGGAAGGCCCCCGCGGTATAGGCGGACAACGGAAATGCCTGCCGGGAAGAAGTCTTCCCGGCAGGCATTTCCGCTACGTGCGAGGCCGCATTACTTCTCGGAATGGCTGCGGAAATACACCTCTCAGGCGTCCTGACCTATGGTGCAGACCTCGATCCGCTGAATCGGCATATAGCTGCCCGGCACGCTGCTTTCGGTATACGTGCCTCCGTCTTCCAGACAGCCGATCTCCATGTAGAGGAGGCCGATGTGCTCGCCGCCTGCCGTTCCGGAATGTTGACTGAAATCGTTCGGATTCACATAGTAGACTCCTTTGACATATCCCTCGTCGTCGTAGTCCGCACCCCAGACGACGTGCTGGTGTATTTTTCCTGCGGAGGCATGTCCAGTCCGATGGCCATATCTTCCTCGAAGGCTCTGGTGATGAACTCGGCGAGGCCTCGCGGGAAACGGCCTGGCGTCCGCCGGTGGATATCTTTGAACTTTTCGCTGGCGCCGCCGACGTTGTCGTCCACGATATGCCAGACATATTTGCGGCCAACGGCGGACATCGGCTCACTCGGCTGGCTGAAAATAAAACCGTTCTTTTAGCAATTTCAGGCGTAAGCCTTTTATCGCGTCTTCAAAAATCGGGGTTTTCATAAAATTTAGGAATTATTTTACCATATCCAATTTTTTCGTCACATTTACGAAATACAGCGATCCGAAGCGGCTGTACGGTTCTTATCGCTATCTGCCGTATTCTTTTAAAGCCGATAAAGCCGAAATTGACGATTTCTTTCAAATCTGCATTTTTCAGTCAAGAACAGTTCAACAAATAAGCGGGGCCGGAATTTAACTTCCGGCCCGCCTGTCTGAATTCGTCTATCCGATTCCTGTCCGTTACATGGAGATATCCCCGTCGACGGTTCCCTGATCTTCCCAGCCGCCGATCTGGGAGCCTTCCACGACGATACCGTCCTTGCCGAAAGTCAGGTTCAGCGTCAGGCACTTGCCGCCATCGAGCGCGGCGGGAATCTCCTGCGTCGCATTCTTCAACACCTCGTTCAGTCCGGCGAGCGTGTGCTCTACGGTCTTGCCTCCGATCTCGATTTTGAGCGTCACCTCTTCCGAGGTCTGCGGCACGAGAAGGAAACGGACGGCCTTGCCCGCGGCTTCGAATGCAGCCGTCTTGTCGGCGGTCTTGCTTACCGTCGCGGCAGCCATGTCCACCTCGCAGGAGGACTTCGCCGTGCAGGTGGTCTTCACCGCTTCGAGCTGCTCCTGCGTATAGGTGCCGTCCGAAGCGTAGTTGATCGCCAGCTTGTGCATAGCGTGCTTGAACGCCAGATTCACCTTCGTGTCGGCGCTCTTGGAGACCTTCATAGCCGGAGCCAGCAACAGGTCCTTGTCCGCGGCGGTCGAGAGGTCGAAGGTGAATTCGGAGCCTTCGGCCGACTCGGGTGCCGGATAGCAGCCGGCGAAGGAGGCTTCGGTCGTACCCGAAGGCAGGCCCAGGTCTTCCCAGTAAAGCGCGGCCCCGCCGATCGTGTACTCTTTCCGCACGGTCTTGTCGCCGCCCGAGACCGTCAGGGCGATCTTGTCGCCGTCCTGGAAATAACCCGAACCGTCCTCGTTCAGGTGCGGCGCGCGCGTCAGGGCGTCGATACCCGCCGTAACGGTGATCTTCCCCTCGCCCGGCGCGGGCTTCGTCTGTTCTTTGTCGTCGTTGCAGCCTGCCAAAACCAGCAGGACGGCTGCGGTGAAAATCGTCTTGTTCATAATCTCTCGTATTTATGAATCCAATCTATTGCTGTTTCCTTAAAATAATTCAATGCGGGTCAATCTTCGGGCTGGACGTCGGGGAACGCCTGCCGCCAGATGTCGCGGCGGAGATCCGCCACGCCCAAGGCTGAAATTCGGGTATTGGAGCCCATATACGCTTGATCCGGAAGATTCATGACGGCGTCTTTCCTGTAAGATATTTTCTGGCGGATACATGCAGCCCCCACAGGATCCTGATCGCCATAGTTATTGTCCGCGTAATAGATGTAATCGACATATCCCTCGTCGTCGAACTCCGCGCCCCAGATCGTCATGGCATGGTTGCCGTTGGTCGTGAATTCGAGTGCCTGGCGGTTTTTCAGAGCATGTTTGATAATCTGGTTAAAGCGCGATTTCGACATGGCCCGGTTATCCGTATAAACGACATCGGTTTTCTTAAACACCCTGCCGAAATAGCCCGGGCAGTCCAGCATGGTCGGATTGTCGATGCCAGACGTATTGGCATTGAGTCCGGTGATGAACCAGCTTACCCCCTCTCCGGCCCCGCGGTTCTGAAACGTGTCGATGAAGAGCCGAAATATCGCACTCTTCGATGCGGGAGAAAAGTCGGCCGAAGGACGCGGATACTTTTCGAACTCCGGCTCATTCCCGTATCTGGCATCGTAGGCTGCGACATACTCTTTGTTGCGGTCTATCCACCAGTGCAAAATATTGGAAGAAGCCCCCGCCCAACACATGTATCCGTCTTCGGCATCATCCTTCCAGTAGGTTTTGTTGACGTCGTACCAACCGCAGCCTTCGCCCCACGGCAGCTTCCAGGATTCTGTCGTCGTGCCGTCACTCCAATGATACACATACTTGACCCATACGTTGGGTGTGCAGTTGTCAATAGGATTGCCCGGCGAAACCTCGATGACCGTTTCCGGGTCATACACGGGCGAATCGATGCCGTAGATCCACAGTTTCTTGTTGCGGAACTCCTCGTCCGGTTCAAGGCCCGGATCGGGCTCCGGACCGGGCTCCACATTCCCGTCCGTCAGGCGCAGGTCGAGCGTCGTAGTTTTGCCCGCTTCGAACGATTTCGAACCGCCGATCTGATTCGGAGCCTTGTACGTTATCGTCTTCCCTCCGGCATGGATGCGCAGCCAGCCGTCGCCCGAAGTGTAGGGCGCGAGTTTCTGCGGAAAGAGAAGCGCCGTGAACTCCCCCGCCTGCTCTCCGGCGTGCGGAGTGATCCAGACCTCGTCCGTCTCGGGGTCTTGCGGAGTGCCCGTGAAAAGCGAGAACGAGCCTTCGTTGCGGTTGCGCACCTCGACCGAGAGGTCTTCGGGAAGTTCCCCGTCGGCACTCGTCAGACGGATTTTCAGACGGTGCATCCCGTGTGCAAACGGCAGTTCGATGCGATTCGACACCGTCGACAAGTCGATTTCCCGGTGCGCCCAAAGCATGTCCGACTCCGCATAGCCCTCGCCGCTCTGGTCGGACGCGACCGCATGGATGTGCCGGTTCTCCTCCGGACGGACGTCCTCGCGGGCCGGATAGTAGGCCGAAATTTTGCCGTCGCCCAAGTCGCTCTTTTTCAATTTCGGCCTCCACGCGCCGTTTTCGAGTGTCAGGATGAAGTGGCGTGTCGGATAGCCGTAAACATACACTCCGATCCGGTCGCCGTCTTCGAACGCCCCGCTTCCGTCCTCGCCGATCGCGGCCCGCGCGGCGGACAGATCGAACACGAATTCCACCTCTCCGTCGGGAGCGGCGCCGAGACCCTCGGTCGCAGGATCGCTCTCGCTGCATCCGGCCATAAGAAGAGCCGCCCCCCAAAGGAGCAGGACGGTCTTTCGTAGGATGTCCTCAAACAATCTGCTCATGATATTATCCATAGAACTCTGCGACAAAGATAGTGTAAAATCCCCCTCCCTTCCAAACGGATTGCTTCCGCAGCGAAGGGTCGATCTACACCATTTCTCAGATGTATTGCGTCTTCGTACCCCTAAAAGCACGTAATATCGTCATGCAAAACGCACTGCAATTTACCGAGGCTCTCGACGAGGAACCGGTTCAAAAACAGAACTGCGACCTGAAAGGAATCCATCCGTTCCGGAATATGCCCGACCGCAGGGAACGCACGGTATTTACCAACGTCGTTCCTAAATCAGACAGAACGACAGTAAAACGCTCTCGCACCGAGCCCATATAAGATTACAGCAAGTCCGAAACTTTATGCCGGGGCCGGAGTTTACCCTCTTATTTCCGTCCGGGATTTTCAATCAAAAAACACTTCCGAAGCTCGCATTACCAATTGAATAGTACGGAGAGTATCCACGTATTGCGCAAGGGGGATGAACTTCCGGCCAACAGATAAGCGGCGTCCGCCGCGACGTATTTCCATCGAAGGCCGGCGCCGGCCGAGCCGTAGCGGTATTCTCCTGTACTGCGATCCCCCATGCGGTAACCTCCTCGCAGGGCGAGTATTCCGAAACAACGGTATTCGGCACCGAAACTTCCCGACCAGGCGCGGAGTTCCGAGGGCCGCAGGCGGTATTCGGTTTCGGCGGTCAGCGTCAGGCCGTGCGCTTCCGAAAGACCGAGTTCCGCGGCTGCGCCCGCCTTCAACACCCACGGCAGCTGACGGTTTCCTGCGCCGTAGTCGAGGGCGCCGCCGACGTTGGCAGCCTGAAAACCGAACGTCACGCGGTGCGAAGCGGCCACTGCATGCCGGTAAAAGAGTCCAGCATCGACGGCGAACGTCTGTGCAACATCGGCCGTTCCGGGCTCCGAACGGACGTAACGCGCCGTAAGGGCCACGGACAATCCTTCGGCAACCGTTCGGGAATAGCCGATGTCGAAGGCCATGTCGTGCGGTTCCAACCGTCCGAGCACGTTGCCCTCTTCGTCGGTTCGTTCCGAACCGTATTGCGAGAAATAGCGGAAGGAGGCTGAAACGGCCTGTTTGCCGTCGGGTTTGAAATAGACCGCCGCCGTGTGCAGAGCCGTTCGGGGCGTCAAGTCGCGCATCCACGGCAGATAACTGTAACCGGCGCCGAAGCGCTCCTCCGAGAAAGGCAGCTGCGCCGCGTTGCGGAGGGCCGAAAAAACATCGGCTGAGAGTGCGACGCCCGCACCGCCCATCGCCGCGCTGCGGGCGTCTGGAACGACGGACAGGAAAGCGGCGGCGTTTTGAGCCGTACCGGCGAGCGGTACCGCAAGCAGAGCCGCTGCGATGAGTATGTTGCGAAAAAAGGACTGCATCTTTTCAGGTTTTAGAGTTTGACGATGGAGCGCGTGAGCGAACCGCCTTCGTATCGCAGTTCGATCGTATAGGTTCCGCCCCCGAGCGACGAGAGATCGACTACGGCGGGAGCGGTCGGAGCGATCCGTACTTCGGCGGCGAACGCCCTGCGTCCCGCAGCATCGTACAGTGTGACGCGCAACGCCCCTTCGACGTCGCGCCCCATGCGGATCGACAACCGGTCGCGGACGGGATTGGGATAAAGATCGACCTCGCGCGAATCGTCGCGGCACATCACGGCGAAGGTGTCGCGTCCCGCGAGACCGCCTTCGTCGGTCGCCACGACGGTCACCTCCGAACGGCCGTAACACAGCGGCATGATCCGGTAGCCCGAAGCGACCGGTTGGAGATAGAGCATCTCCTCGTCGTATTCGAGCGCATAGGCAACCGTCCCGGGCACCTCGTCGTCGAAACCCTGCGACGGCGTGAACTCCGCCGTCTCCTGCATCGAACCGAGATAGACCGGCCGGAATCCGCCGGTGGCCACCGGCGGCTGGTCGGGCAGCAGCGTGAAATCGAAATCGGCCGTATCGGAAGCGCCGAAACTGTCGCTCACCGAGACATGCGCCGTATAGTTCCCCGGGATGCGTTTGTAATTGAAGATGTCGAGACAGAGGCGGTCGCCCTCCTTGCGGATCGCAACGGCGCCGGAAGGATCCTGCAACTCGCAGGTGAAACCGTGGCTGTCGGGATCCGAAACATGGTACCGCACCGTTTCGGTGCGGTTGTAACCGACCCGCACCTCCTCCGTGCTCTCGAGGATCAGCGCAGGCGGCGTGTTGGCCGGCGTGCCGAAGGAAATGACCGTCGTCTCAGAACGATTGCCCCAAGGATCGACGGCGACGATGGCCACCGTGTAGCGCGTCTGTTCGGCGATATCGGTCAGCACGTAGGTGATCTCGTCGCCCGCCTGCTTGTCGCGCACGGGGATGACGACCGATTCCGCCCCCTCGGGCAGATCGTCGGGATCGGGATTTTCCAACGTTCCCACGCGCCACATCAGAATGAACGAATCGGCGCGTCCGTCGTCGCCGTCGGCCGGAACGCTCCACGTCAGTTCGACCTCGCCCGCCGTGTCGCTGTGCCGCAGATCGGCGACGGGATCGGGATCGATGCCCCTGTCCATCGACACGGCCAGATAGGCGTCCACGAGTCCCGAACCCAGCCGTCCTTCGTAGTCGGGATTGTAACTGTCCACCTCGTGCACGCCCCTTTCCAGATAGGAACGCAGCTTGTCGGGCGTGAACCCTGGACCGCCGTATTTCGCCACGGCCAGCGCCGCGATGCCCGAAACGTGGGGACAGGCCATCGACGTCCCCTGCATGTAGCCGTAGGCGTTGCCCGGAAGGGTGCTGTACACGGCGTATTCATCGCCGTAACGCCCCTCGTACTTGTAGGAACCGCCCGGAGCGGCCACGTCGATCCACTCCGAAAAGTTCGAGTAATAGCTCTTGCGATAGTCGGGCGCCAATGCCGACACGGAAAGCACCCGCTCGTAACAGGCGGGATAGCTGCGGTAGTCGCGCTCCTCGTTGCCGGCCGCGAAGATCACGATGCCGCCCTTCATCGGCCCGACCTGCACGCCGTTCTCGTCGAGACCGGCGTATTCGATGAAATAGTCGATGGCATCCTTGGTGATTTCGGGCATCTCGTAGACGTTGGTGTATCCCCAGCTGTTCTGACTGATGACGGCTCCCGCGTCGGCGCCGTATTTGAGCGCCACGATCTCGTCGCCGTTGTCGTTCCGGTTCTCGGTGAACATCTGGCAGCTGATTACCCGCACGCCGGAGTGCCCGCCGCGACCGCCGGCGACACCGCAAACGCCGATACCGTTGCCGTTCTCGGCAGCGATCGTTCCAGCGACGTGCGTGCCGTGTTCGACCGGCGTGATGCGGTTCGATCCCATCGGATAAGCAGAGGAATAGATGAAGTTCCAGCCGTAGATGTCGTCGACATAGCCGTTCCCGTCATCGTCCACGCCCTCTTCGCCGTAGAGCTCGGCCCAGTTGCCGACATTGCCGACGAGGTCTTCGTGCGCATAGTCGATGCCTCCGTCCACGACCGCCACGACCACGTCGTTCGATCCGGCGGTCACCTCCCACGCCCGAAACAGATTGATGTCGGCTCCGGCGACGGCATCGGGCATCGATCCGTCGTTGGAATAGTGCCATTGCTTCGCAAGCCCCGGATCGTCGAACGGCAGCGAGGCGGTTCTCGTCGCGGCAGGCAACGGAGCCGCGACGGCCCGCTCGGGCCCGATACTCCGGATCGCATAGACCGGCTCGACGCACTCGATCCTTTCGAGCCGCGACAGATCGAGCGTCGCCCGCGTCACGGAACGCAGCGAATCGAACCAGACGTCGTACCAGCGATCCAGTCCGGCACGGCGCGTGCGCGCCTCGAAGCGGCCCGCCGGCGGGAAGACGCGCTGCATCCGCGTGACGCCGAGCGCCGCGATGGCGCGATCCAACGGCTCGGAACCCGTTTGCAGCCCGCTGCGGGTCTCGATGATCCGCTCCGGAACCTCTCCCTGTTTGAACTTGACGCGAAGGCGCCCCGTCGCCGCAGTTTCCCGCGACGGTTCCCCGACCGGCTGCGGCGCCTCCTCTCCGATCGGATCGGAGGCGCAGGCGGCCAGCAGAGACAACGCACAAAGGGCGATATGCAACCGGCTTTTCTTTTCGAATGAATGCATTTTATTATTTATTACGGTATAAAGGTCTGTCGATCGAAATCCATTGCAAAAATAGGAATCCTGCCCGTCGTATGCAGTCCCCATTTGTCGGGATTTATGCAGATCAAAATCCCTACATTTGACGATGGCGCATTCGGAGAGGTTGCCTTACCTTTGTCACACCGAATCGCAGAGGAGGGCCACAGCCCCTCCGCGTACCGAAAAACGATATGTCGCTTCGACCTCACATAACTTTTCTAACCCGCCTCGCAACGTTTCTGCCGCTCTTCGCAACGATCGCCGCATTCGGACAGCAATCCGCAGGAACGTTCCGCATAGCGGGCAGCGTGACGGACTACGCCACGGGAGAGCCCGTCGTCGGAGCCAACGTCGTGGCTTACGACGCAGGCGGCCGTCCCCACGGCGCTGCGGTCGGGGCGGACGGACGTTTCGCATTCAACTGCCCGACGAAAGCCGCGACGCTGCGCGTCTCGATGCTGGGATATCGCAACGAGACGGTCAAACTCGTTCCGGGACGCACCGACTACGACATCCGCCTGAGAGAGGCGCCGTCCGACGTCGGAGAGGTCGTGGTGACGGGATTCGTCGACAAGAAACGGGAGAGTTACACGGGCGCCACGCATGTCATCCAGCGGCAGGAGATCGAGAACATGGTACACACCAACGTGCTGAACATCATTCAACTCCAAACGCCCGGCTTCGAGATCTTCGACGATATCGCCAACGGTTCGGATCCCAACAAGATTCCCGACATGGTGCTCCGCGGACGAAGCAGTTTCATCGAAGGCGACCAGACCAACGTCCCGCTCTTCATCCTCGACGGCACGGAGGTGGACATCTCCTACGTCTTCGACATGCCCTCGGACGACATCGAGTCGATCTCGGTGCTCAAAGACGCTTCGGCCACCTCGTTCTACGGTTCGAAGGCGGCCAACGGCGTGGTGGTCATCACCACCCGCCCTACGCAAGCCGGCAGGCTCCAAGTCAACTATTCGGGCAATTTCCAGGTCAGCATCCCCGATTTGTCGGACTACCGGCTGCTCAACGCCCGCGAAAAGCTCGAATACGAACGTCAGGCCGGCGTCTACGGCGATTTCACGGGCAGCAACAACACCGACGTCACCAACCAGAAATCCTACTACGAAAAACTCGACCGGGTCAACGCCGGCGTCAACACCGACTGGAAGCGAATGGCGCTGCGCACGGGATTCAACCACATCCATAATCTGATGCTCTCGGGCGGCAGCCAAGATTTCCGTTACAACGTGTCGGGCAGCTACAACTCCACGACGGGCGTGATGGACGAGTCGGACAAGCAGACGGCGTCGCTGCGCATCAACCTCACCTACGGCGACATGAACAAGCTCTTCTTCCAAAACATCGCTTCGCTCACGCAGAGCGATTCGAACGACGTGCCCTACGGAAGCTTCTCGGACTACGTGTCGCTCAATCCCTACGATCGCCCCTACAACGACGACGGTTCGCTCAACAGCGTCCTCTCGTTCAATACGGCCAATCCGCTCTACGAAAAGTCGCTGAGCAGCTACATCCGCAACACGTCGGGCAGTTTCATCGACACGTTCCGCGTGCGCTGGAACATTCTCAAAGGGCTGCGCGTCGAAGCGTCGCTGTCGTACACCCAGACCAAGAGCGAAGGCGAGACCTTCTGCTCGCCCCTCTCGCAACAGTTCAACAACACGATCGACGCGAACAAGAAGGGCAGTTTCGACGTCTCCAACGGCACGACGCACAACCTGTCGGGAAACGCCTTCGCCGTCTACAACAAAGCGTGGAACCGGCGAGGAGGAGACGCCTCCGACCTGCTCAGCCTCACGGCTGGATTCAACATCGAATCGACCCGTTCAGAAAGCCACTCTTTCTCGGCGCTGGGCATCCTTTCGGACAAACTCGAACATCCCTCGATGGCCACGGGATACGCCGAAAGCCGCCCGGGCGGCAGCGAAGACCGTTCGCGTATGCTCGGATTCTACGTCAACGCCAACTACATCTGGCACAACCGCTATTTCATCGATCTCTCGTTCCGTTACGAGGGCTCCTCGAAATTCGGCGCCGACAACAAGTACGCCCCCTTCGGATCGCTGGGGCTCGGCTGGAACCTTCACAAGGAAAGGTTCCTCAAAGGGAGCGCCGTCTCGCTGCTCAAACTGCGCATGAGCATGGGTTACGTCGGCAACGCCGGATTCAGCCCTTATCAGGCGCAGCTGGCCTACCAATACAGCTCCTCGCTCCAATACAACGGCGGAATCGGCGCCGTGCCCGTCTCGATGGTCAACCCCCGTCTGAAATGGGAACGCAGTCTCAAACGCAATCTCGGCCTCGATTTCGGACTGTGGCGCGACCGCCTCAACGGCAGCGTCGACGTCTACTACGACACGACCAACGATCTGGTGATGGACATTTCCAAACCGGCGCATATCGGATTCACGAGCGCCAAGGAGAACCTCGGCAAGATCCGCAACAGCGGTATCGAACTGTCGCTACGCGGGAACGTGCTGCAACGCAAACACACGAATCTGAACCTCTTCCTCAATCTGAGCCACAACCGCAACCGGATCGTCGAGATCAGCGACTACCTGAAAAACAAGAACGCCGAGAACGAAGCCAACGCCACCTCGTCGCTTCCGGCCGCCTTCTACGAAGAAGGCGAGTCGATGACGGCACTCAAAGTGATGCGCTCGGCGGGAATCAATCCGGCCAACGGCAAGGAGGTCTTCATCGACCGCGACGGCAATCCCACCTACGAATACGACTACCGCGACAAGTACGTCGCGGGCGACACGACCCCCGCCGTACAGGGATCGTTCGGACTCTCGATGAGCTGGCGCTCGTTCGACCTCTCGATGAATTTCGCCTACCGGCTCGGCGCGAGCATCTACAACCAGACCCTCGCCACGAAGGTCGAGGGCGCCTCCCCGACCTCCAACGCCGACCGGCGAGTATTCTACGACCGCTGGAAGGCTCCGGGCGACAAGGCGCGTTACAAGAACATCGCCAACCGCGAAACGACGCCTCCGACCGACCGTTTCGTGGCCACGGAGTATGCGCTCGAAGGCTCGTCGCTCAAACTCTCCTACACGCTGCCGGACGCCTTCTGCCGCCGGCTGCATCTGCGGCGCGTCCGCATCTCCGCCTCGACGGGCGACCTGTTCAACATCTCGACGATCCGCCGCGAACGCGGACTGGACTATCCGTTCGCCCGCGTCTTTCAGGCGTCGCTGACCGTAAATCTCTGATCCGATGGAACGCATCCCGATCCGCATAACCGCACTGCTGGTAATGACGACTCTCGCCGCCTGCGATTTTCTGGACATCGACACGCCGGGAATCGTCAACCGCGACAAGATGTTCGAGAACGAACAGGGATTCATCGACGCCATGAACGGCGTCTACGCCTCGATGGCCGACGCCGACCTCTACGGCGAACAGCTCTCGTTCGGATTCGTCGACGAAATCGCGCAACTCTACTACAACGACTACGAAGCCAACGAGACGACGCTGACCAAGACCTTCGACCTGCGCTACCGCGACGAAGACGTGCGCCCGCAGATCGACGCCATCTGGTCGAAAGCCTACAACACGATCGCCTCGGCCAACAGCGTGCTGGACAACATCTCCGGACACGACTTCGCAATTCTGCCGCGCATCCGCGGCGAAGCGCTGACCGTGCGCGCCTTCCTGCATTTCGACCTGCTCAGACTCTTCGCGCCCAACATCGAACGCGGCGACGAGCAGGCGATCCCCTACGTCGAGCATTTCTCGATCTCCCCTGTCGAACGGAGCACGGTGCGCGAGGTCTACGAACGCATCGTCGCCGACCTGACGGAGGCCTACGGACTGCTGCGGGATGCGCAGCCGGCTTCGGGGCGCACGCCCGAGGAGCTCTACGTCTCGCAATACGCCGCCGCCGCACTGCTGGCGCGCGTCTGCAACTGGGGCGGCGACCACGAAACGGCCGAACGCTACGCCCTCGAAGCGCTGAAAGGACCGTTCGCCTTCATTCGCGAGGAGCAGATCAAGAACCTCTTTCTGGGTTATACGGCACGCACGGAGTGCATCTGGGGACTGCACGCTCCCGACATGTATCTCGACGTCCGCAGCCGGCTCTACCCCACGCGGCTCACCGACGAACTCGACATGGTACGCGACAACTACCAGACGATCTTCCGCGTGTCGTCGTTCACGTCGACCAACAACGACTACCGTTACCAGAGCTATTTCACCCGCACCAAATGGGAGCACTCGGTGGTGTTGCTCACCAAGTTCTACGACAAATACTACGACGAGGAGCAGATCGTCCCTTCGGGGCGCATCCCGGGGCCGAATCTGGTGCGTCTGCCCGAGCTGTACTACATTCTGGCCGAATCGGTCTACGACCGCGATCCGGCCGCTGCGCTCGAATATCTGAATACCGTGGTGACGGCACGCGGCCTGCACCCGATCGAGGCGGCCGACATCGCCACGCCAGCGAGCTTCCGCGAAGAGCTTCTCAACGAGATCATGAAGGAGTTCTGGGGCGAAGGTCAGATTTTCGCCACCTACAAACGTTTCAACCTGCCGATGGAGGGCGTGAACGGCAAGGAGCACCCCGCCACCGACGACACCTACCTGCTGCCGCTCCCCGAAAGCGAGGAATCGGCGGGCATCGACTGAACCGAATACAAGATGAAACGCCGTACGCTAAGATACCTCGTTCCGGTGGCCGCGCTGCTCGCAGCGGCGGGTTGCGACTATAAGGAGAGCTTCCCCTACCAGGGCGACGAACTGATCGACTTCACGACCGATTCGCTCTACTTCTCCTTCGGCAAGGAACCCTTCTCGGTCACGGAAAAGACGATGGAAGTAGGCGTCGAGATCGTCGGATCGCCCGTGTCGCACGACCGCGGCTACCGCATCCGCATCGACCCGCTGCGCACGACGGCGCAGGCCGGACTGCATTACGACGCCCTCGAAGAAACGCGCACGATTCCCGCCGGGGCTTCGTCGACGACGATTCCCGTGCGCGTCCACCGGCTCGAACTCGAAGACGAGACGGTCTACACGCTGCGGCTGGAACTCGTCGAAACGGAGGATTTCCGTCTCGGTGTCATCGAAGGCCGCGCCGTGTCGGTCTGCTTCACCAACCGGCTCGACCAGCCCGACTGGTGGACGGAACTATCGCACTGGCTCGGTGAATACAACGTGCGCAAATATCAGAAATTCATCGAACTGTGGGGCAGCCCCATCACGAAGGAAGACATCGAGGAGAACAAATACGCCATCCTGCGCGTCTTCAAGGAGGTGAAACTCTATTTCGAGGAGAATCCCGTCTACGGGGTCACTTTCCCCGATGTGGAGTGGCCCGTCTGACCCCGCCCCGAACGATCCGACCAATGTTCAACCCAATTTAAAATAACGCTTATGAAAAGATTTTTTTCGCTTTTTCTGACCGCCGCCCTCGCAGGCGCGGGTTTTGTATCCTGCTCGGACGACCCCGAAGACCAGCCGGTCGTACCGACCGACGTCGAGAAGGTGTCGGGCATCGAAACGAACTATGTCCTCGGACTGCACGAGTATCTCGAAATCACACCCGACATCGAACTCTCGAATGAAAACGAATCGATCAGCTACGAATGGAGCATCGATTACGAAACGGTCAGCACCGAGAGGAACCTCTCGTTCAAGTGCGACGAACTGCTCAACGACGTCAACTGCTATTTCAAGGCCAGCAGCTCGACGGGCGCCAAGATCGCGGAGTTCAAGCTGAGCGTCACCTCGCCCTACGACAAGGGACTTTTGCTGCTGAGCCAGACGGGCGACGGAGCGATGCTCACCTTCAAGCGACTCGACATCATGGCGACGCCCGCCAGCCCCTACGCTTTCAAGGACAACAATCCCACCCTTTCGCTGGGCAAGGAGGCGCTGGCGCTCTGCTGGAAAGGCGAAGGCCTGACCAATCTGGGCAACTCCATCAAAGATCAAGATACGGAAATCATCCTCAGCTCGGGCAATCCGACCAAGGTCTACGTGCTCAATACAAACGACATGAAGGTCAAGACCGAAATCACCTACAACGGCGAGGGCGAGTTCCATCCCAACTACGTCATTTACCCCTACGGCGTCCAGAACAGTCTGTGGGAAGGCGAACTCTACTGGCTCGGCGGCGGCCGCGAGTACATCATGGCCGCGGATCGCAATTTCATCACCTCCACCATGGAAGAGATGCCCGAAGGCGCACAGTTCGCCGATATGGCCTGCTCGCTGGTAGACACCGACATGACGCGCGTGTATTACAACACGGCAAGTCAGAAGATGGTCTACATATCGGGCGTATTGGGCATGGTGACCGAAGGGACGAAAGCCTGCAACGTCGAACCGATGAACCTGATCCCCTGCGACGGCATCTACCGCGACGAGGAGGGCGGAGATCACCGCTACGAACCCATGAACGTCATTCTCGTAGGCAAACAGGGCTCCTCGACCAAGATTTACCGCTTCACCCCCGAAAACCTCACGACCACGGAAGAGGTGCTCACCGAGCAGGACGCTACCGGCAACATTCTGCCGACCTCGGCGACGACGGCCAATCCCGCCAAACCGATCCTCTACTACTCGAAGGGCGGCGACATCTACCGCTTCAATTACGACGGTAACAATTTCGATACGGAACCCTATATTTCGCTGGGCGACAACTTCGAGGTAAAACAGCTCGTCTTCAACCCCTACGACGTCGACACGCTCTACATCGCCGCCGAAGACACCGCCGAAACGGGAGAGATGAAAGCCTCGCTGTTCATCTACGACATCTCGGACAATTCGTCGGCCGAAAAACTCTTCGAAGACCACAAGGTAGGCGGCACCGTCAGAAGACTGATCTACAAGGGAAACGGCAAGGAAAACGACGAGCGGGTGGCGAAAAGCAACTCGATTCTGAGCAAATTCATCCGATAGATCATGCCGGATCCGGTCATCGAATGTCGCAATCTGACCCACCGGTACGGCGAGCGACTGATCTACGAAAACCTGAGCTTCGAGGTTCCGCACGGGCGGATCCTCGGGCTTTTGGGTAAAAACGGTACGGGCAAGACGACGACCATCAACATCCTGAACGGTTATCTCGAACCCGTCGCAGGCGAATGTCTGATCTTCGGAGAGAACATCCGCACGATGAGGCCCCAAACGCGCGCCCGCATCGCGCTGTTGCTCGAAGGACACGTCCAGTACGCCTTCATGACGATCCGGGAGATCGAACGCTTCTATTCGCAATACTACCCCCGTTGGGACGCCCGGGCCTACTACGGACTGATGGAGCTGCTGGCCGTCGCACCCGGACAACGGATCGCGCGCATGTCGTGCGGGCAGCGGTCACAGGTAGCTCTGGGGTTGATTTTGGCGCAGAACGCCGATCTGATGATCCTCGACGATTTCTCGATGGGACTCGACCCGGGTTACCGCCGACTGTTCGTGGAGTACCTGCGCGACTATGCCCGCAGCCGCGGCACGACCGTATTCCTCACGTCGCATATCATTCAGGACATGGAGAAACTCATCGACGACTGCATCGTCATGGATTACGGACGTATCCTCGTGCAGATGCCCGCAGGCGATCTGCTCGGTCGCTTCCGCCGTTACGAACTCGCGATCGCCGAGGGTGCCGCGCTTCCGGAAGCGCCCGAATTCCACCGCCCGACGGCGATCGGAGGGCGCGCCGAATTCTATTCGTTCGAAACGGAGGCCGAGGTGGCCGCCCGACTCCGGCAGGCGGGCATCGCCTGCGATACCCTGCGAAGCGAAGCGCTGAACCTCGAAGACGCCTTTATCGGTCTTACCGGCAAGTACTGACAACGACATGAACAAAGCGATTTTCTACAAGGAGCGAATCAAGATCAGGCGGTTCTATCCGCTGGCGACCGCAGTACTGGCCGGATTCACGGCCTATGCCCTGTTGCGCATCGGCCGCATGTACGCCTTCAACGGCGCGGCCTCGGTCTGGCTGGCCGTCCTCGACCGGGGCGACGTGCTGGTCGACCCGCTCAAATACCTGCCCGCGCTCGTAGGCGCAGGGCTGGGATTGGCCCAGTTTCTTCCCGAAATCACACAGAAACGGCTGAAACTCACGCTGCATCTGCCCGACTCGCGCCGAGCGATGATGCTGGGAATGCTCGGTTACGGCCTCGTGCTGCTGACAGTGCTTTTCGCCGTGCAACTGCTCGCGATCGGTCTCTATCTGCGGCACCTCATGGCACCGGAACTGGTGCATGCCGTCGTATCGACGACGTTACCGTGGTATGCAGCCGGTTTCGCGGGTTATCTGTTCGCGGCGTGGATATGCATCGAACCCACATGGCGGCAGCGTCTGTTCGACGCGCTGATCGCCGCAGGCGTCATGCGGCTGCTCTTTTCGAGCGATGCGCTGCGCGTCTGCGACACCCTGCTGCCGTGGATCGCCGCCGTCGTGCTCTGCGCGCTCTTCTTTCCGCTCCACTCGACGCTCCGCTTCCGGCGGGGATGTCAGGACTAAAACCCGTACCGAAGCATGAAAACGATTAAAACGATCATCGTCCTGCTGGCCGCAGCGCTGCTGGCGTGGGCGCTGCCGTGGTGCTATGCCTTCGTCTGCTCCGAGCCGCAGGAATCTCCGCTGACGCTTTACAGTTGCGTGACGCACGACTTCGCGATCTTTTCATTCGAGGGGCACGACGACGCGGCAGGCTACGATCCGACCGGAAATCCCTATACCGAACGGCAGTTCGACAGCATCATGCCCACCGTCTTCACCCGCCGGCTGGCCGAAGAGGGCCGTTTGCCCGAACGCATCGACGGCATCCCCTTCGACGCCCGCGAGGTCGAACTCAGCAATTTCGTCTTCCGTGCGTCGCCCTCGGAATTGAACCGTCCGCAGATCGGACTCTACCAACTGCTCGAATCGGCTCCGGGCCGCGAAGGATTCCGAACGCCCGACGACGTATTCCGCATCACGGAGCGGGGAATCGAATTCGTGAAAATGGCCGACAACCGGATCGATGCCGAAAAGAGCGAACGTTTCGATCGCGTGATGAAGAAGAAGGGATTCGTCTTTCCCGCCCGCCGTATCGCGGGAAACGCTTCGACCTACAAACATTATGACAACGGCTACCTGCTGCTCGACGCGACCGGAACGCCGTTCCAGATGAAACAGCTCTGCGGCCGGCCGTTCGTCCGCCGCATCGAACGGCCCGATTCAGTGACATTCACACACGCTTTCGTCACGGAGTTCCCCGACAAACGACTGCTGGGATTCCTCGGAGACGACCGCGGCGGCATCCATGCGCTCGAAGCGGATTACTCCCTGCACTGCCTGCCGCTGCATCCCGTCGATCTCCGACGCGAACGTCTGATCGTCGTAGGCGACTGTTTTTATTGGACGGCGATCACCGAACGGCAGGGCTTCGAACGCCTCACGGCCGTCAATGCCCGCGACTATTCCCTTGCTGCGGAGCACGAGACCGATTTCCCCGCTCCGAAATGGGAACAGACCCGAAAATACCTTTTCCCGTTTCGGCTGGTCTTCACCGCGTCGTCCGACAAATACATCAAGCCGCGGTTACACGACTTCTCGTACCTGGCCCTCGGACTGAACACCCTGCTGGCTGCCGGTTGGGCCGTATACAGCATGAAAAAGCGGCGCTGCCGGACGATCCGCGCATTGGGGATTCTGGTGCTGGGGATTTACCTGTTGGTCCCGCTGCTGCTCACCGACCGCGAATGAACGTCAGAAGCGCCCGACACGGGCACTTTTGCATCCATCCGATGAACCGTCCGCAAACACGATTCCGCCCTATCCAGGGGCGGAATTTTCGTTTGTCCACGGCAGATTCGAATTCACAGACATTTGTAAAACGTTTTAAATACCGATAATTCGAATAGAAAATATAGCAATTTAAGTAGATTCATTTTCAGAACCGAAAAATAATATTATTTTTGCCATACTAACTAAAACGTTTTACATGAAACCTGTCAACAAAACCGTATGCAGTCTGGCGGCACTCGCCCCGCTCGCAATGGCGCAAAGCGCGAACGCCGGCCAACGCCCGAACATCATCTTCTTCCTGGTGGACGATTTCGGCTGGACGGAGACCTCGCTCCCCTTCGGCGAAGAGACCTACCCCAACAACCTCAGATTCCATACGCCCAATATGGAACGACTGGCCCGCACGGGCGTCATGATGACCAACGCCTACGCCTGTCCCGTATCGACCCCGACACGAACCAGCATGATGACGGGCATGAACGCCGCGCACATGGGCATCACGTCGTACTGCTCCTTATATAAAGACACCTGCCCCGACGCGATCGGCGGCCGGCCCGGCACGACGAACGCCAACGAAGACGATATCTTCGCGCACCCCGAATGGAACTACAACGCGCTGTGCCCCGCCTCCTTCCGCAACGAGGCCGACAGCATCGCCTACGGCCTGAACCGCACGCTCTACGCCACGCCGATGGTGGAGATTCTCCGCGACGCAGGCTACCACACCATCCACGTCGGCAAAGCGCACTGGGCACCGACCGGCACACCGGGCTCGAACCCCTACAACATGGGATTCACGGTCAACATCGCCGGTTCGGGCAACGGCCACCCCCAGAGTTATCTGCCCGAAGAACACTTCGGCAACCTCCCCAAACGAGGTACCTACGCCTCGGTGCAGAACATGTCGCAGTATTACGGCTCGGGAATCCATCTGACCGAGGCGCTGACGCTCGAAGCGCTGAAAACGCTGGAAGACCCGATCCGCCGCAAACAACCCTTCTACCTCTACTTCGCCCACTACTCCAACCACACACCCATTCAGCGCGACGAACGGTTCATCCGAAAATACCTCGACGCGGGAATGGACGAACAGCAGGCCCGTTACGCCTCGATGGTCGAGGGAATGGACAAAAGCCTGGGCGACGTACTCGACTACCTCGAAGCCAAAGGGATCGCCGACGACACGATCATCCTCTTCATGTCGGACAACGGCGGTCACTGCTTGGGACAGGACAAGGGCGGAGAGCCCCACACGCAAAACCTGCCGCTGCGCGAGGGTAAAGCTTCCGTCTACGAAGGCGGCATCCGCGTGCCATTGATATTCCGCTGGCCGGGAAAGGCGGCGGAAGGAACGCGCCTCAACACGCCGGTCATCAACGAGGACATCTTCCCGACGATTCTCGAAATGGCGGGCGTGAAACATTACGAAACCGTGCAGGAGTGCGACGGTCTGAGCCTGGCGAGGCTCATCACCGCAGGTTCGAAGATGGTGGCCAAAGCGCAGAAACGCGGAGAAATCGCCACGCGGAAGGAGGCCAACGCCTTCGTCGTCCCCGCGTCGGTGTCGGGCGTCGATCCCGAACGCGAACTGATCTTCCATTATCCGCATCAATACCGCGTGGAGGATCAGGACGACATCGATTTCATAAGCGCCGTCCGCAAAGGCGACTGGAAACTCGTTTACAGGATGCACACGGGCGAGCTGGAACTCTACAATCTGCGCGACGATATCGGCGAACGCAACGACCTCGCGGCGAGCCACCCCGAACGGGTCGCCGAACTGGCGAAGGCGCTGGGCGACCGGCTGCGCGCCTGGAAGGCCCCGATGCCGACGGTGCGTGCGACGGGAAAGCCCGTCCCGATGCCCGACGAACTGTAAAAATCCGGGCAGGCGAGAACGGCGGCCCCGATCCGTCGACACGCCCGCCGTCAACACGACGTCCGGATTTCTCAATGAGAAATCCGGACGTATTCTATCGGAACCATTTCGTCAAGCCGAGCGCAGAACCGAACGCAGTTCGGGCTATGCCGAGGCGAGAAATGGACGAAAGAAATTCAACCATTTCGTCAAGCCGAGCGCAGAGCCGAACGAAGTTCGGGCTATACCGAGGCGAGAAATGGAGCATGCAAACGAACGAATCCGCACGACCGACGGAGGTACGCCGACGGCTCTGCTACTCGATCCCCTCCAACCGGCAGATGAAGCGCACGGCGACGGGATAACCCGCCGCGGGCATATTGCCGTGGTCATAACCGTCGAACTCGCAGAGCGTCACGTCCTCGTGCCCAACGAGCCGCATCATCCGCCAGAAATAGGCCGTCTCCTCGTAGCGGCCGTTCATCTCCAACTCGCGGTCGCCCGAAAGAATCAGCATCGGCGCACAGTCTGGCCGCACGTAATAGAGCGGCGCAGTGTCGTCGACGAGCGGCTGCAACGCAGACATACCCAATGCCTTGCGCGCGGCGAAATGCGTAATGGCATGACCGCTGAAAGGGATGATGCCCGCCAGCGAATCGGCATCCTTGCCGTAGCGCGCCAGCCGCGAACGGTCCAACCCCACCATATTGACCAGATAACCGCCAGCGGAGTGCCCCGCGATATAGATTTTCGAAGGGCTGCCGCCGTAGTCGGCGATATGGTCGAAGACCCACGCCACGGCCGCCGCGGCATCGTCCACGATGTCGAGCGTCCCGACGTGCGGGATCAGCCGATACCCGACGCCCACGACCACGAACCCCTTCTTCATCAGCCCCTCCGGCACGGCGCGCTTGCCGCCCGTGAGACCGCCGCCGTGGAACCACACCACCACCGGTGCATCCTCCGCATCGGGAGGGCAGGCCACGTCGAGGCGGCACATCCGACGCGCATAGTCGCCGGAGGCATCCGTACGGTAGAGGATGTCACGTTCGAAGCGGTAATCGGCCGCACGGACGGCACCGGCGAACAGGAAACAGAAAAACAAAAGAAGGAGGCGTTTCATCTGCAACGGAGTTTTGGATTCGTCGATAAAAGTAGCGAAAATCCGTGAAACGGCAAAGGGGACTCCTCCTTTTCGGCGAAGTCCCCTTCCGAGCCCGTGCACGGAGGCACCGGTCAATACTGCTCCTGCTCGTTGGGAAAGTCCTGCGACTTGACATCGGCGACGTACCGCCCCACCGCATCGGTCATCACCGTATGCAGGTCGGCGTAGCGGCGCAGGAAGCGGGGCGAAAAGCCCTTGTTGATGCCCAGCATGTCGTGGATCACGAGCACCTGCCCGTCGGTGCCGCCGCCGGCGCCGATGCCGATCGTGGGGATCGACAACTCCTTCGACACGCGTTCGGCCAACACGGCGGGAATCTTTTCGAGCACGACGGCGAAGCAGCCGGCCTCTTCCAGAAGACGTGCGTCGCGCACCAGCTTTTCGGCCTCGGCCTCTTCCCTGGCGCGGACGGTATAGGTGCCGAACTTGTGGATCGACTGCGGCGTAAGCCCCAGATGCCCCATGATCGGAATGCCGGCCGTGAGGATGCGCTCGACCGATTCGAGGATCTCCTCGCCGCCTTCGAGCTTCACGGCGTCGGCCTCGGTCTCCTTCATGATCCGGATGGCCGAGTCGAGGGCCATCTTCGAATTGCCCTGATAGGTTCCGAAAGGCAGGTCGACCACCACCAGCGCCCGTTCGACGGCACGCACGACCGAACGGGCATGATAAATCATCGCATCGAGCGTAATGGGAACCGTCGTCTCGTAACCCGCCATGACGTTGGCGGCCGAGTCGCCCACCAGAATCACGTCGACACCTGCGGCGTCGACGATCTTCGCCATCGAATAGTCGTATGACGTGAGCATGGCGATCTTTTCGCCGCGATCTTTCATCTCTTTGAGCCGGAGGGTCGTAACCGCCCGAACTTTACTCTCAACAGACATTCGTTCTTCTGTTTTGGTTAATATTTTGACATGATCCGTCGGGGGCGTTCCGGCCGCGTCGGCGGTTTTTCGCCGGCAAAGTTACGCTTTTGAGCGAATCCGGCAAAAGAATTCCCACAAAACGACCCCGCCCGACACCGAAACGTTGAGCGAGTGTTTGGTACCCAACTGGGGGATCTCCACCGCGCCGTCGCAGCGGTCGACCGCCTCCTGCGATACCCCTTCGACCTCGTTGCCGAAGACGAGCGCATAACGCGCCTGCGGATCGACGGCCAACGCGTCGAGCATCGCCGCGCCCTCGACCTGCTCGACGGCCAGCACGCGGTAACCCGCGGCACGCAGCCCGTCGATGCACTCCACGGTCGACGCATGATGCGTCCATGCCACGCTCTGCTCGGCACCGAGCGCCGTCTTGTGAAGCTCCCGACAGGGCGGCACGGCCGTAATGCCGCACAGGGCGATCCGCTCGACGGCGAAGGCATCGCCCGTGCGGAAGAACGATCCGACGTTCTGTGCCGACCGCACGTTGTCGAGCACGACCACCAGCGGCAGCTTGGGCATCGCGGCGAACTCCTCGACCGAGGGGCGATGCAACTCTTCATTCGTGATTTTTCGCATGACCGACAGCTAATTTCGGGGACAAAAGTAACACAAATCGGGATAAAATATGTAATTTTGGCGCGATATTTCCGATTCGACTATGAACATCAGACAAATCTTCGGCCTGCTGGCCGCAATCGCCTGCGCGGGCAGCGTGCAGGCGCAGCGCGTCGGCTGGGAGGCCGACTTCAAGACGCGCTTCGACAATCGCGAATTCACGGGCAGTTCGTGCAACGAGTCGCAGACGATCTTTCTGGCCGACCTGTCGACGGCCGTAAGCTACAACTGGCTGGACCGCAATACGCTGCGTTTCGGCGTACAGATGCAGAAGGACTTCGGCGACAACCGCGACTACTTCTCGGAGGTGCGGCCTCTGGCGTCGTACGCCTACCGCGCCGAACGGCTCGGGGCCGACGTGGGTATCTTCTCGCGCGACGAACTGCGCGGCGACTACTCGCACGCCTTCTTCAACGACTCGCTGCGCGTCTACGACCCCACGATCCAGGGCATGGCGGTGCGTTACCGCAACCCGAAGGGGCTGCGCGCCGAACTGGTGCTCAACTGGGAAGGGATGTATTCGGAATATTCGCGCGAGAAGTTCCGCATCTTCGGAGCGATTCATAAGGATTGGTCGCGCGAGGCGGACAAACGCTGGTACGTCGGGGGGGGGCTTTCGATGTTCCATTTCGCCAACAGCGCCCTGACCGAAGGCAACGTGGTGGACAACATGCTGGCCAACCCCTACGTCGGTTTCGCCAGCAAGGCGGCCGAGGTGGTGCGCCGCAACGCCGACGGTCGGCCGACGGTCGAACGGCCTTTCTGGTACGACTTTCGCGCAGGGTTCCTGTGGGCTCCGCAGCGCGACCGCATCGCCGACGAGGGGTGGAAGACCCCCATGGGCGGCGAATTGCGCGTGCGTCTGGGCTGGAAGGGGCTCGAATTCGAGAACAACCTCTATGTAGGCGAGAATCTCATGCCGCTCTTCGGCCGCTACGGATCGGAGCTCTACGCCGGCGAACGGTGGTACGGCACGCGCGACCGCATCTACAACCGCACGCGGCTGGGCTACGAGCGGTCGTTCGCGAGCGAGACGATCCGCGTGCAGGCGGGCATGATCTTCCACACCGACGGCACGGGGCTCTACACGCAGCAGGTGGTGCAGGTGAGCGTACGGCTGGGAAAGACGCTCTACGACCAGCGAAATCACCCGCAGAGATAACCGCAGCCGGAATTTTTGACTAATTTTGTAAAAAAACACGAGATAACAATGGCTATCGAAACCAACGAACCCGCAGCGAAGGAGAAGTCGCTGAATTTCCTCGAAGAGATCGTCAAGGAAGCCGCCGACCGCGGCGTCGCCATACAGACCCGCTTCCCGCCGGAACCCAACGGCTACCTGCACATCGGCCATGCCAAGAGCATCTGCATCAACTTCGGGCTGGCGCAGAAATACGGCGGCAAGTGCAACCTGCGTTTCGACGACACGAACCCCACGAAGGAGGACGTCGAGTATGTCGACTCGATCAAGCGCGACATCCGCTGGCTGGGCTTCGACTGGGCGCTCGAACGCTATGCGTCGGACTATTTCGACCAGCTCTACGAATGGGCCAAGGAGTTGATCCGCAAAGGGCTGGCCTATGTCGACGACCAGACGCAGGAGCAGATCCGCGAAGGCCGCGGCACGGTCTCCGAGCCGGGCAAAGAGTCGCCGTGGCGCAACCGTTCGGCGGAGGAGAACCTCGACCTGTTCGAACGCATGAAAGCGGGCGAGTTCGCCGACGGCGAGAAGGTGCTGCGTGCCAAGATCGACATGGCGCATCCCAACATGCTCTTCCGCGACCCGATCATGTACCGCATCATCCATGCCCGCCACCACCGCACGGGCGACAAGTGGTGCATCTACCCGATGTACGACTACGCCCACGGGCAGAGCGACTCGATCGAGCACATCACCCACTCGATCTGCACGCTCGAATTCGACGTCCACCGTCCGCTCTACGACTGGTTCATCCAGGCGCTCGGCATCTGGCCGTCGCACCAGTACGAGTTCGCGCGGCTGAACCTGACCTACACGATGATGTCGAAACGCAAACTGCTGAAACTCGTGCAGGAGGGCGCCGTCATGGGCTGGGACGACCCGCGTATGCCGACGATCTGCGCCCTGCGCCGCAAGGGATACACGCCGGCTTCGGTACGCGCCTTCGCCGAAATGGTGGGCGTCGCCAAACGCGACAACGTAATCGACCTCGGCAAGATGGAGTACTGCGTGCGCGAGGATCTCAACAAGGTGGCCGAGCGCCGCATGGCCGTCCTGAACCCCGTCAAGGTGACCGTGACGAACTACCCCGAAGGGAAGGTGGAATACTTCGAGTGCGTCAACAACCCCGAAGATCCATCGGCAGGTACGCGGCAGGTACCCTTCTCGCGCGAGCTCTACATCGAGCGCGACGATTTCATGGAGAATCCGCCCAAGAAATTCTTCCGCCTGCAACCGGGCGGCGAAGTGCGGCTGCGCTACGCCTACCTCATCAAGTGCGAGGAGGCGGTCAAGGATGCCGAAGGAAACGTCGTCGAACTGCGCTGCACCTACGACCCGCAGTCGGGAGGCGGCTCGTCGAGCGACGGCCGCCGCGTGAAGGGCGTCATCCACTGGGTATCGGCCCGCCACGCTTTCGAAGCCGAAATCCGCCTGTTCAACCCGCTCTTCACGAAGGAGAATCCCGACGACTGCGAGGAGGGACAGACGTGGGAGGACAACCTCAATCCCGAATCGATGATCGTCACGAAAGGCTGGCTCGAACCGTCGCTGGCGGGCGCCGAACCGGGCCGCACCTTCCAGTTCGAGCGCGTAGGCTACTTCTGCCCCGACACCGACACCACGCCCGGGCATCCCGTCTTCAACCGCACGGTGACGCTCAAAGATTCGTGGGCGAAGATCAACAAGTAGGAGTTTCCGCAAAAACGACGAAAGTACCGGCAATCTTGAAAGATTCCCGGTACTTTTTTAGGTAGTTATATACGACTTTACACCCCGTCGGGTTTCCGAACCGCCGCACACAACCGACCGCCGGAGCGTTCGCGGCTCTGCCGCATCTGCAGATCGGACCTTGGAGGAGCGCCGATATCGAATGGAATATAGTTATCCCTTTTATTACCGCCAATCATTCGAACCAAACCACAGCGGGAGCCATGCAGCAATCCGAAAATTCGGGTGTTACCGTACAATAAAAACGATCATCCCAAACACCTTTCACCCGAGGCACACATCCGATTCCCAAATCATCCGCAATCGATTCCTCGGCACAATAACATCCCTGTTTCCGTACCTTATCATAAACTCCGGCATACGTTTTTCCTCCGGCACAGAAACGAACATAAAGAAGTCCGGAGGTCTGAAGCACATCGTAATATTGCACATAAGGCGATGTGGATATCCGTTCGCGGAAACCTTTCCTGCTCCAATCGAAAGATTCAGGCGCAAAGGAATGATTTTCAAACCGAAGCGTCATAACCTGCCTGGAACCGTCAGACACGACAAACAATTCTGGTTGAAACTGATGATGTGCCATCATCCCTTCCGGCGTATCATGGAACAACGTAAGCGTCTGCCACATCCCGCTATATGAATCCAACTGTTCGACAGGCGATCCCTGTGCCACCACTTTTCCGTCGCGTGTAGTGCGCACGACCGTCTCATAAGTCTCCCTATTACTGTTGCTGGATGAGACATACCAGACAAAATCTCCACTACGAGAGTCTATGGCAACACATTTGGAATGAAACGGAAACTTATAACTGTTGCGCATCCTGCGATCCGACAATGTATATGCCAACATCTCTTTCCGTCCTTTGTCTTCAACAAAAAGCGTATCGCCCGTAGGATCGAACAGAATGTCCATCGGAAAAAGATACTCGTCCGGACCTCGACCGATACGCCCCACTTCTCCCAGATAACGACCGTCCGCGGCATACAGCCATACTCCGCGATGCGGACCAAAGGGTTGACAAGAAGCCATATAACGATCGTTGATCCGCAGAATCGGCGGATTCGTTACCCATAAACTATCCGTATCCTCGAACGCCACGCTACGGGTACTGTCGCATCTCAACAGATCAGACAACGCGATCGAATCGCATTCAACGAAATCGAGCACCGAACGCTTCGCAGAATTGCCTGCCTCTCCGCAACCCGAGAAAAAAGCGGCGACAACAATCGCCACCGCCGCAGAAAGCCTAACGTGTAACATGAATCAAACAATCATCCGATCCCCCCTCCAAACAATTTACCCCCGGAGTTCCATTTTCATTCGTGTAATCGTAACGATCCCATTCATGATCGCTCAATTCGGGAAGAGACAATGCATCAACATTCATGACCAATAAAGAAGATGGCGTCGAATCAAGACTTACAAACACCGTTACGGCAGCAATTGCCAAGATAGAACAAAACACTTTTTTCATAATAAAAAAATTAACAAACACTAATGTATTAATTCAGCCATGAAATATAAATATTTTTTTCTATTAATCCAATGTTTATTGTATAATTTTAATTGTCTCCGGTTCAAAACCCGAGCATCCCGTCTTCAACCGCACGGTGACGCTCAAAGATTCGTGGGCGAAGATCAACAAGTAGCAATAAGGAACGTTCCCGGCAAAGCGAACAGTCCGGCGACCTTTATCCAAGGTCGCCGGACTGTTATCTACGGATCGCCGCGGGCCACTCCGTCCTACTCCCGCGCTGCCGGCAGTTTCGGCCGAATCCTGCGCCACGGCAGCCGGAGCACGCCCCAGAAGGCTTCGCCGAAGATGCCGCCCGACATCTTGGAGGTTCCCTCCGTGCGGTCGACGAAGACGATCGACACCTCGTCGATACGGAACCCGAGCTTCCATGCCGTATACTTCATCTCCACCTGAAACCCGTAGCCCACCATGCGTACGGCGTCGAGGTCGATCGTCTCCAACACGCGGCGCGACCAGCAGACGAACCCCGCCGTGGCGTCGCACACGGGCATGCGGGTGACGATCCGCACGTATTTCGAGGCATAATAGGACATCAGCAGCCGCGACATCGGCCAGTTGACCACGTTCACGCCGCGCGAATAGCGCGACCCTACCGCCACGTCGGCACCGCCGGTCACAGCCGCCGTCAGCCGTTCCAGATCGTCGGGGTTGTGCGAAAAGTCGCAGTCCATCTCGTAAACCAGATCGTAACCGTGTGCCAATGCCCACCGGAATCCCGCGATGTAGGCCGTTCCCAATCCCAATTTCCCGCTGCGCTCGATAAGATGCACCCGCCCGGGAAACTCCTCCTGCCGCCCGCGGACGATGGCGGCCGTACCGTCGGGCGAACCGTCGTCGACGATGAGCAGGTCGTAGCCGCCGAAGAGCGACATCACTTTCGAGATCATGCGCGAGACGTTCTCGCGCTCGTTGTAGGTCGGGATAATCACCAACTTTTTCATAAGCCTTGCATCCGTTCGCCGAACACCCGTCGCCCCAGCAGATAACGCAGGATGATCGAACCGTGGTAGATATGCGCCGCCCGACGGCGCTTCGATTGCTGTACGGCACGGCGCTGGCGGGCGAGTTCATCGTGCCGCGCCAGAAAATCGCGGTAGGCGCAGGCGACCGCACCGGCCTGTGCGCATTGTCCTTTCAACAGATAAACCAGCGCTGCGGCGGCATCCGCAAGGGGCCGCAGCACAGCCACCGCGACACGCTGCACGGGCGACGCGCACTTGAAGAGCATCGCGAGGTTGTTGCGGTAATTGAGGTAGAGTTTGCGCGGCGAATTGTTCTGCAACGTGCCGCCGCCCAAATGCCACACCCTGCTTCGGGGGACGACGCGCACGCGCCACCCCGCCAGCTGCATCCGCCAGCAAAGGTCGATCTCCTCCATGTGGGCGAAGAAGCCGGCGTCGAAACCGCCCATGCGGCGGAATACCTCCGCACGGCAGCAGAAGGCCGCACCGCTCACCCAAAAGACATCGCGGGTGTCGTCGTACTGCCCCCGATCCTTCTCCAACGTCCGCAGGATACGTCCCCGACAGAACGGGAAACCGAACCAGTCGATGAATCCGCCCGCAGCACCCGCATACTCGAACCGGTCGCGCTCGGCGCAGGAGAGCAGTTTCGGCCCCACGACAGCCACGTCGGGCTGCGCGTCGAGCTCCGCGATCAGCGGCTCCAACCACCCCTCCGCAGGTTCGACGTCGGAGTTGAGCAGCACCCAGTAATCGCCCTCCAACCGCTCTAACGCGCGGTTGTAACCTCCGGCGAAACCGTAGTTTTCCGGCAGCCGGAGCAACGTAACCGACGGAAACTCCCGCTCGACGAGCGCCGCCGACCCGTCGGTCGAACCGTTGTCCGCCACGACGATCTCCACCCCCGGCGGAGCGGTGCGCACCACCGAGGGAAGGAAGCGCCGCAGATGGGCGGCTCCGTTCCAGTTGAGTATGACGATCTTTACGACGGACATTGCGGACGACGGTGTTTCCAACGGCGATGCGACCAGAGCCACATCCCCGGATCGGCGACGATGTCGCTTTCGAGCTGCCGCACATAGCGCTCCGTCACCTCGTTGGGCGCGACCTGCTCCACGCCGTCGTAGAGGCGCAGGAACTCCAACTCGTAATACCCTCGGCGCAGCCGGCGCTGGCGGCAGAAATAGACCGGCATGTGAAATTTGAGCGCCATCTTCTCGATGCCGTCGAAAAAGACGGTATCCTGATTGAGGAAGCGGAACCAATGGCTGTTGGGACGCAGCGGAGGATTCTGGTCGGCGATCAGGCCGATGCCGATGCGTTGTCCGGGGGCACCGGCCGGCAGCCGGTGGTCGATGTAGTAGCGGATGATCTCCTTCATCGGGATGAGCCGGATGTTGCGCCGCCGGCGCAAACGCATGTAAACCGCATCGATCACCTTGTTCTCCAACGGATGATAGACCGCGGCCAAATAGTGTTCGCCGGTATAGAGCGCCAGGAACGAGTCGTACTCCCAGCAGCCGAAATGGGCAGTCGAAAGCAGCGCGTCGCGTCCCCGCAGGTCGGAGAGCACCTCGTCGAGATTCTTCACCCGCACGCGGCGGCGGCAATCGTCGTCCGACATGGCGGCCTGGCTGACCGTCGAGATGAAGATCTCCGACAGGTTATGGTAGAACGACCGGCGAATCCGCTTGATTTCGGCCATCGGACGGTCGGGAAACGAATTGCGCAGGTTCTCCGTCACCACGCCCACCCGATAGCGCAGGCATTTGTAAACGATGAAATAGATGGTATCCTGCAACACGTAGTAACGCAGCCAGTGTGGCATAGCGCCGATCAAACGGCAGCAACCCCACACGAGGCTCGCCATCGCCCGCTGCCATAATGTTAGATTCGAACGTACTCGTTTCATGCGTCCGCGGTTATTCGATCGGTAATCATTCGGTATACAACTTCACCTGCGCGATCTTGGTACGCACCTCCAGCCAGCGGCGCAGGCGTTCGGCATCGGCCTCGGTCATCGGCTGCCGCGACTTCACCACGCAGATCAACAGCGTATCCTGCACCGTACCCCCGACATCGTACGAGAGGCATTTCGACAGGGAGATCGACTGAATGTCGGGCACGACGGCACCCGCCTCGCGCGAAATGTCGTCGTATTCGATATTCTTCATCTTGTACTTCGACAAGCGCTGTTTCAACTCGTCGATCTGAGCGTTCTTCTCGTCGAGCAGTTCCGAATAGCTCAACTGCAACGATTTGAGATCGACCCGATCGCCCGTGCGCGCCTGCCGGACGATCAACTCGACATCCTGCAAGCCGTAGTTGTACAACTGGGCGCGGGCGTTGCCGATGATCTCCTCGCCCAGCGGCTCGCCGATAAGCAGCAGCTCGATACGCGAATTCCGGTCGCCGTGCTTGTAGGCCTTCTTGCACTCGATCACGCGCGTATGTTCGAACTGGAACTCCTGCTGCACGTAACGGTCGACGGCCGATTCGAAGAACGACACCCGCACCATGTGCAGCCCGATGACGACGCTGGGAATGAACGTCAGGAGCGTGATGAGGAGCATGATCCGTTTGACATACCGCTCGCGCGCCGGATCGAGGAACTTCTTCTTGTGGTATTTCAACATCCGGACGACCATGTAGGTCGCCAGCGCGATGAAGACCGTATTGATGAAAAAGAGGTAGAAGGCGCCGATGAAGAACTTGAACTGCCCCGTCGCAAGACCGAAGCCCGCCGTACAGAGGGGCGGCATCAGCGCCGTGGCGATCGCGACGCCCGGAATGACCGTCGAATTGCGATCCTTGCGCGACTGCGCCACGATACCCGCCAGTCCGCCGAAGAAGGCGATCAGCACGTCGTAGGTCGTGGGGACGGTACGGGCGAGCAGTTCGCTGCGCGCCGTGCCGAGCGGCGAAATGAAGAAGTAGAGCGTCGAGGTGGCGATCGCCACGACGACCATCAGCGAAAAGTTGCGCAGCGACTTTTTCAGCAGGTCGAAATCGTTGATCCCGAGCGACAGGCCGACACCCATGATCGGCCCCATGAGCGGCGAAACGAGCATCGCGCCGATGATGACGGCCGCCGAGTTGACGTTCAGCCCCAGCGAAGCGATCATCGTGGCGAAGATCAGCACCCAGAGATTCGTCCCGCGGAATTCGACGCCGCGGCAGATCATGTCCACCGTCTCCTCCTGCCGCGCGCTGTCCTCCGAGAGGCTGAAACGGTCGGCCAGGTCGTCGCGCAGGCTCTCCCACCACGAATGCCGGGCAGGCCGGCCGTTGTGTTGCAGGCTTGTTTCGTTATCGTTCATCGTACTCTTCGTTTTCGGATTCGTCGCGCCGCGCCTTTCCCGCCTTGGGACGGCCGGCGACCACCAGCACGAACTCGCCGCGCGGCTCCGTCCGCCGGAAATGCTCCAGCACTTCGCCCGCCGTTCCGCGCACGGTCTGCTCGAACTTCTTGGTCAGCTCGCGCGACACGGACACCGGTCGTTCGGCCCCGAACGTCTCCACGAACTGTTCGAGACACTTCACCACGCGGTAGGGCGATTCGTAGAAGACCATCGTCCGCTCCTCCGAGGCGAGCTCCTGCAAACGCTTGTTGCGCCCCTTTTTCTGGGGTAGGAATCCCTCGAAACAGAAGCGGTCGCAGGGAAAGCCGCTCTGCACCAGCGCCGGAATGCAGGCCGTCGCCCCCGGCAGCGTCTCCACCTCGATCCCCTGCTCGACGCAGGTGCGCACCAGCAGGAATCCCGGATCGGAGATACCCGGCGTTCCGGCGTCGGAGATCAGCGCCACGGTGCGTCCCGCAGCGATCGTCTCGGCCACGACGGCCGCCGTGGCGTGTTCGTTGAACTTATGGTGCGCATGGAGGCGCTTTTCGATCCCCAGATGCCGGAGCAGCACCGACGAAGTTCGGGTATCCTCGGCCAGAATCAGGTCCACTTCGCGCAATACACGGACGGCACGCAGCGTGATATCGTCGAGATTGCCGATCGGCGTGGGGACGATGTAGAGTTTCGACATGCGTTCAGGCCAGTTTTCGTTCGATCAGATCGACCAGCAGCTTCGCGCCGTCGGAGTTGGGGTTCCAGTCGAAATTCTCGGCGATGTAGATCATGCACTCGTCCAGATCGTCGAACTCGTTGAGCCGGTCGATCGTACGCCCGCAGGCATCCATATCGCCGCCGAAGAGGTCGCGGGCCAGCAGGAAACGGTCGTTGTTGCACAACGCCTGCCGCAGGTCGGCCACCGGCTCCTGCCCGACGGCCGCCGGAGGGGTCGTTACGGCGATCAGATCCGAGACGGTCTTCACGTCCGAATTGAGCGTCTCGCCCAGCACGGCCGCTCCGTTCCCGGCCGCTACGGCGCGATGCCCCACTCCCCCGACCGGAACGGAAGTCGCCGCAGGCTCCTCCTGCGGAACATCCGCCGACGAGGGCGAAACGGCCGGAACGGCCTGCGGAGGCGGAACCGGCCGCTCTTCCGCAGCCGGCTCGACCTTCCCCGGCGCCGGAGTCACGGAGTCCGTATCGCCGTAAAGCGACAGGACGACGCGGTGTTTGGCGCGTTTCACATCCACGGGATCGAGTTCGAAAAGGCTCAGCGGCTCGGCAACGACGGCGGGAGCCTCGGCGACGACGGGCGCCCCCTCCGAATCCGTTGCGGCCGACGGTTCCGATACCGTTGCAACCGCTTCCGCAGGAATCTCGCCGATCGGATCGACCGTCGGCTCCACGACGGGAGCGCCGACAGTACCTTCGACCGCCTCCGCGGGAATCTCGGTACGTTCTTCCACCGGCGCCTCCGCAGGCGCCTGCAAAGGGATTTCGGCAGGAACCGCTGTCTCGGCAGGCATCTCCGCCGGAACTTCGGCCGGCGTTCCGACCGGCTCTACCGCCGGAGCGGCGGCGAACGGCGCCTCGGACGGGCCGGCGACAGGCGATTCCACAACGGGCGGCGCGATCGTCGGTTCTTCCAGCGGCGCAGCGGCCGGATCCGCTCCGAACGGCTCGCTCATCGCCGTCAGCGGGATCACGGCGTCGAGGTCGATCTCCACGGGCGGCAGGTCGACAGACGACAACTCGTCCTCTACGGACGGCTGCACCGCCGAATCCAGGCCGAAACGCACGGCATCGTAAAGTTCCCGCAATTTTCCGAGCGCCAGATCGCGTTCTATATCAGCTATTTCGTGCGAAGCATCCCATCCTTCGGCCAATGCCGCGAGCTTTTGCAGTTCCGCACGAAGCGTTTTCAAATCCATCGGTTTCGTCGTATTTTAACTTTTCAAAGGTATAAATTTTTCACGGAACACGAAAACCGTGCCCTCCTTTTTCACCCTCTCCGAACGAAAAACAGACCGAAACCACATCTTCGCCGCCCCCCCCCGCTCCGCAGACCGGAAGCGCAGAATCGGTCTTTACTTACATCTCTCCGCAAAACACCTCTGCTATTTTTAACGTGCATTTCGTGTCCGACGGCAGCGTAAGGGCCGTACGGGCTCGTCAAACGGCATTCCGCCGCATGGAACGGAGGCTCTCCGGCCCGCACCGAACGGCGACGTCGGATCGGCGACACGAAACATCGCAGGGATCTTTCTGCGGAGATGCGTTTGTTTTTTTCGGAAAAATCGATTAACTTTCGGATACTCAACCCACCGAACGATGAAATCCGCTGGATATATCCTACCGTTGGTATGCGCCGCCCTCTTTCTCACGGCATACCGCTCGACCGCCCAGCCGTCGCTTTACGCGAACCCGTTCATTGAGCAGATCGAGCATTACCCGCAGGAGAAGCTTCATGTATCGACGGACAAGGATTCGTATATCGCGGGAGATACGATCTGGCTTCGCGCGCACTGCG